>JAABUY010000402.1_pt1 | contig 78805 bp, 91 predicted proteins | sample 5560271 | NCBI WGS metagenome assembly JAABUY01 (sample SAMN10711886, study PRJNA513374) | rock metagenome | isolation source: Antarctica rocks | place: Antarctica: Victoria Land, University Valley | reverse complement strand
AGTAAGTAAGTAATTTATTCCGCCCGGAGGCACTACGCCTAAAGGGCTCTAGCGCTATCATCCTGTCAAAACTATTGCTATGTCCATGTCCCACGAAAAGCCCTTGCTGAAACGTCTTTTCCTTGCATATATCGCAAATATTGATGTGTGGTAATAACATGATCGAGTCTCTCAGTCCTGTCCTTTCCTTACCTTATCAAATCCTCTAGATCCAGTGCTCATGCAGCCGCTTACCTAAGGTACCTACCTTACGCACCACATCCACCAAGCGAGAACTCCAAAACCGGTCTGGGACGCCAGCAACGGGAACGGGCCGATAAGAAATCGAATCGTTGTCGGGAAGGTCATTTGTTATCATCGTGCACTTTGTAGCTGCCTACCATATGTATCAGGTAAGGTATTCAGAGTGTCGTGGATACTTCAGACCTATTGTAAAGACCTTGCCTAGAAATTGTGCCGCACCAACAATATCAATTGGCAACCTGGCGGAGCAGGATGGTGTTGGGTAGTAGGTAAGGTAGTCATCGCCCTGGGATAAGGTAAGGTAACATCAATAAATCGGGAGAACGCCAAGATACTGTACATTACTCGTCGGAGTTGGCATTTGAGTGCTAGTATTCGGACAGCCGTACGCATCGTTTACGCATCTGGGCGTTCGGTGTATCGTCTCATAGCATCACAGTTCCCCATGTGGGCGACTCGTCGAATATCAGTTTGTTTTGTACTTATTGGTACATTTTCCAGGAACGACGGAACTGCATGATATGATGAAAGCTGAATGAGAAAAAACGAGACCGTCGCCTGGAAAGAAGAAAGGCATGAGTTATGAAAAGCGGTCGGTCGATCGGCGGCTTGGCCTCATACCGTCCAAATCATTCTACTGCCATCATAATTCGCAGACCTAAAAAGCGTCTGATACAGAACGCCTGGCAAACACAAGTACAGAACCATGCTGAAAAGAGACTCCGTACCGCCCTAGTAAAAAGGCACCAAAGGAACCTTAATGGGTTTTCTGGAGCAACCCGCCCGCTTGAGGTCTCAAGAATGCGGTGGTGTCGAGAGGTGCATCAACCAAGGTGGCCAGGGGGTGGGGGTTGAGTAGGCGCGATACCCGGTAAGACGAAGCCAGGCGGGAACATGGGCATGCCGTTTGGAAATTGAAAGCCAAATCCTGGAACGGCTGGCGGGACTCCGATGGTGTTGACCTCGCGTTGTTCGTTGTTGTCGCTTCGGTCAGATCGACGGTAGCGCGAGCCAACTTCTGGTCCCCCGCGCGAAGACCGAGGGCCAGTCTTGCCGCCCTGGTCGGTGGCCATCCGTCTGCTGATTGCTGTGTAACATCATTAGCCTCCTTCCTCGGCTGATAATCGAGTGATGACTTACCCTTCGACGACACTCCAGCACCGATCTCAATATCAGGTTCTTCGACGACCAACCCGGACTCGATCGCCTTCCCCCCAGAGCCACCATATTCAGCCGTAAGCATCCATTTGCGATCCGCATCGGTCAGTCTATCGATGGGGATGATGCTGATGCCAGTCTGGTAGTCACTGCAGTCGCGAGGTCCGAAGCCAACACCCCAGCGGGTCTACTAGAATCAGCAAGCCTAGCCCTGAAAGAAAGCCAATGTAAGAAGGAGGTTTTTCAACGTACCCTTAATTGCATGTCAGGAGATTTGTATCGTTCCATGCCTTCTCTCGCCGCCAAGGCGTCGTGACGATTGATCATCTTCACGAATGCATGACGCTTGTCGACATTGACAATGCACGTTTGAACTTGACCAAAAGTAGAGAAGATTCGTCTCAAGTCGTCTTCCGAGGATCTGCAATAATTTAATGTCAATCATAATCATCCTAATGAATGGGAAAAGGTAGAAATACGTTACGCCACCAACAAAAAGAGTCCTACTCAGCACTGCGACGAGGTTAGCATGAGGGACTGTTGTATTGGGAAATAAGGCGGCTTGCCTTTGATCATGCCTTCTCCGATACTGTAATCAAAATCGACCCACTTTGGACCTGGCGGCGGCAGAGGACTCAAGCTTCGACGACGACTGTCCGGACTTCGCTGGCGATACCCACCGCCGCGGCCTTGGCCTTGCCCTCTGCCTCTACCTCGCCGGTCAAAACTATCCCCACGATTACCATTGCGATCTCCACTATACTCGCCGTATACAGGACTGTCCCGTCGACGAGGTGGAGATTGGTCACGACGTCTATCCCAGGTAGGAGGTGACCGAGAACGTGATAGAGCTTGTTGATATCGACCAGGTGGAGAACGCATGTATTGGTCACCATAGCCATTACGGTCACGTGACTCAGCTTCATTCCTTCCAGCCCATGCATTTTGACCTCCAGCTTGCGCCCACGCCGGTGCAAGTGCATTATTGCCGTTGGTGACCCCAGCACCAGCATTACCTGACATGAGAAGAGCTAATAAGGTACCCCATTGATCTTGGGGAACATTTCTTGCTTGCATGGATAGCAGCAGTTGCAGCTGCTGTAGGGTTTCAGGCCCAATGCCACCGGTTTGGGCGGACATCAAGGACGCAGCAATTTGATGACCAAGCGGGTTCGCCTGTGCACTTGCAGGATTCTGATTCGGATTTTGATTCTGAACGATATTGTTCAGTCCGGGAAACTGTGATGCAAGATTTTGTTGCCCCTGTACATTTACAGCCTGCGCAGGTAACGGTATGGGTGGTACTTGGTTTACTGACGAAGACATGCTTTGCAGGAATGCATTCTGCGTACTTGGTATATTAATTGAACTACCCAGGGCCGGAGTCCCTGACGCTGTCGGAGCGGTAGCGTTTTGTTTTGAGGCTATTTCCGCGAGAGCCTTCAAGATCTGGGAGGTATCCGGAACCGTTGCCGCAGCGCTCGACTGCTTCTGCTGGCCCAGCGCTATAAAGTCTTGCGGAGGAGTGCCACCCGGGGTAGTAGATTGCATCGCTACGTAGAGGAGATCAATCAGATAACTCGAATAGGGGAACTTGTAAAAGCAGAAATATGTGCAGGAGAGTCTTACTGGTCGGAGATGGAGCGTTGAGCTTCTCCTTGAAAGATGCGAGCATGGGAGCCGGAAAGGTGCTTCCACGCTCCCAGATATCAATGAGTTTTCTTATTTTATCCTAGAACGCAGACCATTAGGTGTAAGTGGGGGTTGCTTGTACGAACGGAAAATGAAGAGCAGCTGAGGCATATTTGGAAGAAAGGAAGCATGCGCGTCTCTAATGCTCATGGCATCATCTTTTTGGCGGAAGAACTAGAGCCCTTCAGTGATGTGTCTATCAAGCGTACCTTTTGATCCTCTGGGGCAGTATTTATGATATCAGTCATCAACACAGGTAGCAGCTCCGTTACTCTAGTGACACCGGCAGCGAACGTGCCATCCTGTGCTGCTCCACCAGCGGGTTGGCCGGCCTTGCGCGCTTGGTCTACCCATTGTCGCGTTACAGAGTCTACGACATAGAGAACGCCCAGTTTGTGAGTTCCGGGAGTCTTCTTGAAGTGGGTGTAGATTTTCTGGATGAGGACGGATTCTGACTGTAGAAGGATCAAGGCCGTTAGCACAACTTGGACATGGAACGCTGACTGCGAGCCTGAGCATACCTGAACGTTCGCATTGCAGAGAGCAGTGATGCTGGTGATCTTCGATCCAGATACTCCGGGCGGTTTCAGGGCCAACATGGACTGAAGGATACCATCTAGCTCTGCTACACAGGACGACATCTTGTCGTCTCGACACAAACAGTGCCAGTCACAGTAGCGAAAAGTCGTTGACGGCCAAGACGATCGTCCTAGATCAGCGAATACTCTAGTTACCTCTCTACTTGATGCTAAGACGGATCCTTGCAAGTCAAGCACGAGACTTGAGTGAAGGTTGAAGAAGTGGCGGTTGAGAAGATGTTAGGATCGTTCGCGGTGTTACTCCGGTCTACGACTATTGCGCCCGTTGCAATTCGAGTACAGCTGGCTACAAGCGCAGAGATGCTGTAGCTTAACACGAAGGGCACTATATCGATGATTTCTTTGTAAATACTGTCTTATGATTGATGGGTTTGATGATCTTGGCCAGACAAGTGATTTGGCATCCGCTTTGTTAGTGGTTGTGGAGGTTGTGGTAAGGAAGTAAGGTAAGGAACAGAGGAGCGAGCGGAGAAGAACTTCACTTCGCAGCCAGATGTTACCTTACCTTATATAATCATCCGCACGTGACATTCCGCAAACAGGTCTCAACACAAAATTAATTCATGAGTAACGGACAGTAAGTGGTACCTTATGCATGAACACTAGTAATACGGAGTCATGCAAAATCAGTTCTCTCTAACGCTCCAGTGGAGCTCAAAATTCTTACCTGTGCCGGTCACCGAGGTCCTGTAACGGAGTAAAGTTGTAAACTTATCTTACGTTGGTGGTGGCTCCGGTCCAAAGGTCCTAGGCAAGGTAGATAAGCCCCGAAACTAAAAGCGAGCTTTGAGATTTATCTTCTCTGTTGGAGCTCTCCACCTTCCAGCGTCTTCAAGCAACTAGCTTTTTTATCTGATCTTTACCACATACAACATGGCATCAGCTTTACGCCTAGGAAACACAGCGCTTCGCTCTCAATTGACAACGAGTGCAAGATCTGCGACTTTCAATGGTCTGCGATGCTATTCTACGGCTAAGACCCAGGTAAGCTCCGCATAGCTCGGATGACGTACAGCCATACTGATGATACTGCGTACAGACTCTGAAGGAGACTTTCGCTGCGAAAATTCCCGGAGAGATTGAGAAGGTCAAGAAGTTAAAGAAGTATGGCAATTGCTCGGTTCCGGTCATGGTCCGCATGTCACTGACCTGAGGGTGGTTCGCAGAGAGTACGGCTCGAAGGTTATCGGTGAAGTCACACTTGACCAGGTATATGGCGGTGCTCGTGGTATCAAGTCGCTTGTCTGGGAGGTTCGCAGGATGCCGAAGCTGTATCGCTGTTGATGTACTAATCTGACCTAGGGCTCTGTCCTTGACGCCGAGGAGGGCATCCGCTTCAGAGGCAAAACCGTAAGTCGAATCTCATGCTGGATGCCCAGGAATGCTGATTCTGAACACGCGTAGATTCCTGAATGCCAGAAGTTACTTCCCAAGGCTCCTGGTGGCGAAGAACCACTCCCTGAAGGTCCGACTGAATCAAATGCGTCCAAGAGGTTTATCTATCTAATTCTGCGCAGGTCTCTTTTGGCTTCTCCTGACTGGCGAGGTTCCAAGCGAACAGCAAGTTCGGGATCTGTCTGCTGAATGGGCTGCGCGCTCGGATGTTCCGAAATTTATCGAGGAGCTGATCGACCGCTGCCCGAGCGATTTGCATCCCATGGCTCAATTCTCCCTCGCTGTCACTGCTTTGGAACACGAGTCATCTTTCGCCAAAGCCTACGCCAAGGGCATAAATAAGAAGGACTACTGGGGATACACTTTTGAGGACTCCATGGACCTGATCGCCAAACTGCCTACTATTGCAGCACGAATCTACCGCAACATCTTCAAGGATGGCAAGGTTGCTCCGGTTCAGAAAGACAAGGATTACGGTTTCAACCTAGCGAACCAGCTTGGGTTCGGCGAGAACAAAGACTTCGTAGAGCTGATGCGTCTATATCTCACGATTCACTCCGATCACGAGGGAGGCAACGTCAGCGCTCATGCCACACACTTGGTGGGCAGTGCCTTGAGTTCGCCCATGCTCTCTCTTGCAGCAGGTCTTAACGGACTTGCTGGGCCTCTCCATGGACTGTAAGTCATCGTTCCCTACTCACCTTTTGTCGGCACTGATCAGTCCTAGTGCCAACCAAGAAGTGCTCAACTGGATACAAAAGATGAAGAAATCTATCGGCAGCGATCTTAGTGACAAGGCCATCACAGACTATCTTTGGGAAACTTTGAAGGCTGGTCGAGTGGTCCCAGGGTATGGACACGCCGTGCTTCGCAAGACGGATCCCCGATACGTGTCACAACGTGAATTCGCTCTCCGCCATCTCCCCGACGACCCCTTGTTCAAGCTTGTCAGCCAGGTCTATAAGATTGCTCCTGGTGTTCTGACAGAACATGGCAAGACCAAGAACCCATATCCCAATGTCGATGCCGTAAGTCGAGCGGTCCTCGAACCATCTCTAACCAATCTGCTAACGTGGTCGTAGCACTCTGGTGTTCTGCTGCAATACTACGGTCTGACGGAAGCCAGCTACTACACTGTCCTGTTTGGTGTTTCACGTGCGCTTGGTGTCCTTCCGCAGCTCATCATCGACCGTGCTTTAGGAGCTCCTATCGAGCGTCCAAAGTCATTCAGCACGGACGCCTGGGCTAAGCTTGTCGGTGCTAACTTGTAATGTCGTGAAAGGGGTCTTTTGTCTGGGATTCGGTTGTGGATCTGATTCGAGTTTTCGCGAGGTTTGTACACGATACGGAATTGTAAATGTTTACAGGCTGTAGTGGTTGTACTCGTATGACTTGTGAAATAGGATAATGTACGAAGTACTCTACGTCTCCCATACACTGAGTTCTGTCTGCATTGTATGAGTCTCACCTACCAGATCTACCACAAGGCTCCTAAGTCGGTAATCATGGACCTCTCCTCTATATAGTCTGCTGTTCGTAGAGATTCAGTTCCTCTGGATATAACACCGGGTGTAATGCGCCGATGATATCGCACTTGGTCGGCAAGGAACCTTTAGCTTATCATGACGGACAGTGGGGTTTACTTTCCGTGGTCAAAACATTTAAACCATAATGACTCTCCGGTCGTTGAAGCCTCAACGAGCGAGATTGGACAGGGGTCCGACAATCTAGCGCTACTATCAGCGTGTCCCCTGGAAGGTCGGATCTCAACCAGACTAGGACCCTTGGAAACAATCTTGCCATAACAATGAGTTACGAGTAAAACTCCAACCAGCATTCCTTTTGCAATCGCAAATTCTCCCACTTCACGACGTGGAAACACGTCAGTGATTTCAAAGAAGCAGAACCCAAAGGAGGTCGTGTGCCTTGACCGCCGCGTTTATCGGACAGCTGACAAGACCACGGACTGTTCCCTGCTTCGTTACACCTACTATTTCCGTCTTACCCCGAGACAGAACGAGCGACATATCGCAAGTCACCTCGTTTGAATAACCTCGTCGGCGACGAAGCGCCAGTCACCCCTTGGTCAGGGCCCCTTCAGACGGACCATCGATCCACAATGTCCGCTACGATGGAGGTGACGACGCCGAAGCTGGAGAAGAAGCCGGTCAAGTTCAGTAACTTGCTACGTGAGTGCACGGCTGCAGAAGTCGAGCGGTCTGGACTGTCACGGGCTAATGGTGGTCTCCAGTCGGTGCTGGACTGAACATGTTCGAGTAAGCAGTCGCCAGATCCCCTTCGGAGTTCACTGGGTTGCTACTGACATGTCTCTAGGGTCACAACGCTGGGTCAGGTAATCGACACTGACCCACCTCCAGTAGACACGTTACTGATGGAGTTTGTTCCTAGCCCCTGGAAGTCGTCAAAACAACCATGGCAGCCAACAGGGGAGACAACTTTGCGGCGGCGCTGGCCAGAGTTTGGGGCCGAGGGGGTGTCTTGGGCTGTAAGTGAAGCTTGTCGCAAGAGACTCTTAGTCTGAGGTCACTATACATGGGTTACGTGCTAACATGAACGCTTCGACAGACTACCAAGGGCTCATCCCCTGGGCATGGATAGAAGCCTCCACCAAAGGCGCCGTCCTCCTCTTCGTAGCCTCCGAGGCAGAATACTACGCCAAAAGCTTCGGCGCCGCCGACTTCGTGGCCGGCATCTCCGGCGGCATGGCCGGCGGTGTCGCCCAAGCGTACGCGACCATGGGCTTCTGCACATGCATGAAGACGGTGGAGATCACCAAACACAAGATCGCCGCGGCCGGCGTCCAGCCACCTAGCACCTTCGCCACCTTCATGGATATTTACCGCAGAGAAGGCATCCGGGGCATCAACCGCGGCGTCAACGCCGTCGCCATCCGGCAAACCACGAATTGGGGCTCCCGCTTCGGGCTCTCGCGTCTTGCCGAGAGCGGGATCCGCCGGGTTACGGGGAAGGAGGAGGGCCAGAGACTTGGCTCGTGGGAGAAGATCCTGGCGAGCGGGCTCGGTGGTGGGTTGAGCGCGTGGAATCAGCCGATCGAGGTTATCAGGGTCGAGATGCAGAGCAAGACGGTCGATCCCAATCGGCCGGCGAATTTGACGGTCGGCAAGACGTTGAACTACATCTACTCGAATAACGGTCTCAAGGGCCTTTATAGGGGCGTCACGCCCCGGATCGGTCTGGGCGTCTGGCAGACGATATGCATGGTGGCGTTGGGTGATATGTCAGTATCCCTCGAACACGCTATCCCCATTGATAATGTACTGACCGTCTTATCTCTCCAGGGTGAAGGAAGCGGTCGAGAAACTTACGGGTGAGAAAGTCACGGCTAAGCATTGAGCATTACTTTGCGGGACGCTCGTATCACAGCGTTGATTTGAGGGACGAAGAAGCGGCTTTCCATCACTTTCTGCACTCGAATAGAATTATGGCTCTCAGTTGTTCGGCCGACTTTATTAGCACTTGCTGTTAAATCTCGCCAATTACTCCTCAACGTCACACGAGTACGGAGCGTCTCACTACTCTTATTCTTATTCATGTGGTACTCTGAGAAGCAGTCTGTGCAAGGACACTTCGCCCACCCCCTACCTCCCGACGGGTCCTCCTTCCATCTCTCGTCGCCGCCCTTCTCCCCATAGCGCCCTACCCTGCCCGACGACGCTCCAACCACCTCTTCCACACGGCCCCCCGCCTTCTCCCATCCAACGTCTCGCCCCCACACCGCGATCCTCACAGCCCACAGCCCACAGCACACAACCCACCGCAACTCAAGCCTCCCCCCAGCCTATCCCCTCACCCTTCCACAAGCCACCGATCCCCGATCCAACACTTCTGTCCTGTCCGCTCGGGCTTGTGTCGTCGACAGGTAGCGAGCTAGCTAGCTATCCGCCCAGGGATGGTTGGGGTGGACCGTGCAGTCAATCCGTGCTGCATTGAAGCTCTACTCTGACGACAAAAGGGCGGTGATGGAGGGGGACTGCGTGCGGGTATCAGGGCTTCGGACACAGCGTTGGATGGGGCGTTCTAGGGGTATTAGAATGGGGCTTTGGGGTTGATGGGGTTTGCATATGGGGGGGTTTGCTCAGTGGATGGGTGGATGGTGGGAAGGGGTAGAAGTGGGGTAGGGGTATGGTAGGGGTAGGGTTTGCGGCTTGGGGCACGTGGCTGTAAGCCATCGAGTTTTGTTGGGCGGTGGGTGTTGTTGGAGATTAGCTGGGAGGGTTAGGTTGGACAGAGGTGTTGCGGATGGGAGAGCGACATGGTGGTGGCGGTTGTTCAGCTCAGGCATAGCCCAAAACCTCGAGATTTCTGAAAGACGGGCACTTCATGCTTTCATTGTCCATTTGAGAGCTCAGTAGACACCGCTTCCGTTGCCTAACCCCTCTTACTCTCCACCTATCCTTCGCAGCTTATCTAACCCCGTCGACACACTCACTCCGCCAAATAGCTCTCGACATCAAATCCCACACTCCTCGCCACATTCCCCACAAACTCCGCCCCGACATTAACCCTCCACTTCGCCTGCGCCTCCAACACATCTCCACCGGACGTCCTAACCAGCAACCGCAACGACGTCAACGTCGCGATCTGTGTCATCAGGTCGACCGTCGACACGACCGGGTGCGGTAGGATGGCGTGGAAGATGGCCAGCAGGCGCTCGAGGACGAATGCCTGCGGGCCGAGGAGTCGGCGCTCGATCTTGCGGTGCTGTCGCTTGGAGGGGCGGGAGGGAGTGGCTATGGTGCCGCCGCCCTTTTTGCGGCGCTTTTTTTCCGACGCTTTGGTGAAGAAGATGAGGTCTTGGCGTGGGGGGTTGTAGGAGGCGAGGTAGGAGGCTAGGATTAGGTATTTGGTGTAGTAGGGGAGATCGTGGGTGTCTGGGTTTGGGGGTTAGTGCTTCTGGTGGTAGTACGGGTATGCGGGCAGTCGTGGGGAAGGTTGTTGGCGGCGTACCTTTTATGTTGCTCCGCTTGCCGTTGTCTATAGTTCTGGGGATCACGCTCTCGACTAGCGCGCTCTCTCCTTGGAATAGGGCTCGGTTCCTGACCATTAGCTTTGCGAAGTCTCGCGTTCCGTATTGTCCGTCTACGATGGGCTGCACGAAGGGTTGCCATAGTCTTTCGCATAATTCTCTGAAGCTCGCTATGTCTCTTGCTGCTGCTTTTGCGAGAGAGTCCCAGACTGCTCCGGTGAAACGGCTCCACAGCCACGAGGAGTCTTCATCGCTGGGATCTGGGGGCGGCGTGTTGTCGTTCTCGAGAGAATGCTCGGACGGAGAGGGCGGAAATATGGAAAGTGGTGAACGGGCGACAATCGCCAGCGATTGCGTTCGGTCATAAGGAGGGAAGTGGACATGGGCCATACCAGTAGTGTGGAGAAAGCGTGGACGAGGAGCAGTGGCGATTAGGACGACCGTGATATTCGATATCTACCAGTGTTAGGGTTCCGATGCCGTATCCAAACACAGAGTGCTGCATACCGTTTCTCCAAACCTTGCAATGGCTGGTAGAAGCGTGGGTGGTGCTTCCCGCTGGCGATCTATGCCGTCGAGGACAAGAACGAACTTCTGTCTTCCTTCTAGGAGGGATTGTAGCTGTACTACCAGAGCGCTGATGTTCTCACATCTCCCATAAGTATCCCGGTTGACCGGTCCGCCTGACGTGTTCCCAATGGCATCGACACATGTTGCAATGGTCCGCTCAAAGAGATGCCGTGCTGTAATGCATTCCTGCGACTTCACTATCGCGTGTGTGGTACCCAGTGCCTCGAGGACGGACTTGATGATGCTGCTTTTGCCCGTAGCTTCGAGGCCATAAGTGACAAGAACGGATGGGTTCGGTATGCTAGGCTACGAGCTTTAGCATATTCAAATCCCTTGCAAGAGGACTGGTGGGATCTCACGCAGAGCAGGTAGGCAAGTTGTCGTATCTGAAGCTCTCGGCACGGATATTGAGTGTTTAGTGAAGTCAAGAGTAGCTCATCTGGTAGCACGAGACTCATATCAATGAAAAGAGGTAGCAGTGCTAATGTGAGTCTAGACACTATACGAAGTATGCGAGAACTACCAGGTAAGTTACTAGCAGAGCTGCTCAGCTGTTCAAGGTGATGTTGGGCGGCAAAATGCATCTGGTCTGAGGGCGGTGAGCACACTTCTTGGCACCCCACATACGGACATGTTCACCCCAAATAACAATGAGGGATATATCTACTCGGGTCGAGATCCAGGTCATGGCGCAACATGCAAACATACCTAAATCAAATCGGCCGTGGAATTGGCCTACCTCAAACCATGCCCCAGCCCAGTCTGGACTGTCCTAGGTACGCCGTGAAGGGTTCTACGACCACGAAGGCAGTCAACTAGTGTCGAGGAGGAGATGAAGAATTCAATAGCCCGAGTCTGACAGGGACCGGGAGGGAAGAAGTCTTACTTGGAGATTGCCAGGGTTGTTGTGTGGAGTGAGGTGTCCTCCGGAGATAATTGAGAAGGCAATGCAGCCTAGGGATATGCGACATGCTGGGCACGCCTGTCACCCTCAACCGACACTACTGGTCCGAAGTGACTTCCTTATACTCAGTGCAACATATCTTCAGCTGGTCAATGACGACTCGGGTTCGATCGCCGGCGCTCCAAGATCCTACGAGGATTGCGAAGAAGTCACCTGCAGACGCGAGGCTAGATCAGTTTGCTTGCCTGGACCAGGAAATTTCTTGGATATGCCAGTCCTGTACAGACTGAACCCCGTGCTGGGCAATCTTCAAGCCTCTCATCCCGAGCAGGGTCCCTCTTGTGTTCCAGTCAAAACATCTGGAACACAATGACGACCGCGTTGAGAACACGCCTGTTCTATGCTGATGACTTGGACGACCTGAAACAGTTGGCGATGAGGTTTTGGCTGTCTTTGGGGAAGTCGAATCCCGGTCGCTTGGCTGGCTGAAGTGGAGGAGGCACATCGGAGCGCTCGATTTGCATCACTGCAAGTCTTTGAGGAGCAGAGGTAGGGAGAGCATGACAGTCTACCACTGTGTGTATGACTCACAAGTACGCAACGAATTACGTAGTGAAAGCGACGGTAGATGACTTTCTAGAGGTCTTTTGGCATCAAGTAGTACTACCCTCTGGTTACCACATAAGGTAACGAACTTTGTACCTGTAGGTATTTGTAACTTAGGTACCTTAGCCTGAAATTAGGGGAGCGTACAGGCCCTATATTATTAGTAATCCTACCTAGGGCTGCAGGCGGGGCTTGAAGTAAAGCCTGATTCCTCATAACGTAAGCATTAATCAGCCCCGCCACTTTTCTTATTCTGTACCCACCAGCTATCTTTAGAGCAATTGCTAATACATCACGTGATGTTTTGCTACCTGAATGATTCAAAGGCGTCAATATAAATATAATATGGGTTCCATGTGGGGTTATCCTTTCTCAATCATCTTACGCACCCTTGACCTAGCGCTTTGTCTCTACTTCAATTGATAACGTTCATTATCTATCACGTTAATTGACGCAACATGGCATCCAAGAAGGTTCTCGTCGTGTTCGGAGCCACCGGCTCTCAGGGTGGCTCTGTCGTCAAATCCATCCTCGGCGACCCCAAGGCTGCCGAGCAGTTCCATATCCGTGCCGTGACTCGGGATCCAACGAAGCCAAATGCTAAGAAGCTGGCTGACCAGGGCGTTGAGCTCATCTCTGTTGGTTCACCTAATCCACTTGCTTCCCCCTCCCCCTCCGAATCCGAAACTATATTCAATAATGGTCCGAGATGATGGCTAACCGTGACCTGAAATCAGGCCAACCTCGAAGACAAAGACTCCCTCCGCAAAGCTTTACATGGAGCATATGCCGTCTACGCCGTGACCAATTACTGGGAGAAGATGGACGGGAAGCTTGAGTTGCAACAAGGGAAGAATGTTGCCGATGTTGCAAAGGTAGATCGACCTTGGAAGAACTACAGTCCTAAGGTACTAAAACACTATACTGATGCTAAACCCTATCGTATAGGACGTGGGCGTGCAGCACCTAGTCTGGAGTAGTCTCCTCAACGTCAACAAACGTACGTGCTTGACCCCCCTACTTCGCCTCCTACCCAATCTCCTTTTCCTAACGCAACTCCACAGTCAGCGGTGGCAAGCTGGCCAAAGTCTACCACTTCGACGCCAAAGCGGAAGTCGAAGAGTACATCCGATCCATCAACGTCCCCGCCTCCTTCTTCCTCGCGGGCTTCTACATGCCCAATATCCCCGGCCAAATGATGCGCCAAGACCCGGAATCCCACACCTGGACCCTCGCCCTCCCCATCCCCACCAACTCGCCCATCCCGCTCTTCGCCCCGCAACAAGACACCGGCAAGTTCGTCAAGGGCATCTTACTCAACCGCGAAAAGACGCTTGGCAAATGGGTGTACGGCGCCACGGCTTACTACACCTGCGACGAGATCGTCAACGAGTTCAAGGACGTCTACCCCGAAGCCGGAAAGGGCGCCAAGGCCGTCGAAATCTCTCACGATGCGTTCAAGAAGGGTATGGCGCAGACGGGAGCACCGGAGTTCGTGCAGGAGGAGATGTTGCAGAATATGCGGATGATGCCGGAGTATGGGTATTATGGCGGTGCCAAGTTGGACGAGAGCCATTCGGTAAGAGCTCCTTTCTCAGTTCTCAGTTCTCTCTTTGTAGCCTGCACGTCGGTGGCTGGCGCTTCAGCCACGGCGTCATTTTCTGGCCCACGGCTGATGTCTTGTCTGTCTGTAGATTGTCGACGAACCCTTGACGACTTGGAAAGAATACATATCCAAGGACCCGGCGTTCAAAGATCTGAAGTAATTCGGATGAGGTTGTCAAGTGATAGCATTCAGTGACAAGGCCGAAGTCCGTTCGAGTACTATTGACTCGGTTGAAGGTCCGAAGTTTGGCATCTATCACACCCACCACATCATACAGTACATCTAGATTGAATAATGGAAACATCAATGAACAGTTTAGAGAGTCTGCGACCATATGAAGCTTCCCCAGGATGATGAAATAAGTGGCAGCAGTGTAACGCAACGCCGAACTCGAACGTGAAGTCGAGCCGCAGATATACGTCACCATTCAACTGCCCCGCGCTTGGAGACAAGCACAGCATCATGACACTTTGAATAAATCCGTCACTCTCCACACACGAAGAAGTGTATGACAATATCACTTCAGTACACACTTTCCTTGACCGATAGCTTTATCGCCGACTGCTACAAAGCACTAAGCTACGGTCCTCGGGCCTATCCATTTGTACGACTTCGACACTCATAGACTTAGGCCGTCAGTTGTCCGCGACACGCAGAAACCATTCAAAAGTAGTGGTGGTCGTAGGTCGTTGGGTCTTGGTTCCCGGGCTGCGCATGCCTAAGCCCACGCTCAAGGCCGAGGCCAAAGCCGCGTTTAAGACCGTGCCGAGATTGAACACTAAGGGAGGGATCTATCTCTAAGCTCCTGGTCTTCCCCGTGGTTTGTACTAAGGGGGTGAGTGCTTTCGCACGCCTTGGCGAATGCCATTTTGGTGATTCGTAGAGTCCATTTCAATAGACTATGGAAGCCGTCACAGGTAAAGATATGCAAGAATAATAGGTAGGCACTGATGGCGAGCGGAGTGACAGGCAGGTAGCTGTTTCGTTCGCTTCATGTAGACAATGGGTATCACACTCAAACAAATCCCCTATGTACAACCAACCAGCCAAACGACCATCACACAAACAAGCCACCCAGCCTCGGCCTCGAAGAATCTACTCTAGTGCAAGCTCCAACCGTCCACCGCAGCGAAAGCTCTACCAAACACGTACCACGCAGAACCAGAAGCGGACTCTACCCGCAAGCCGTTGAGGTAAACTCCCGAACCGCGACCGACTCCCCTAAGTAGCCTTGCGCCAATCCGAATACAGAAACCCACCACGAGCCCCAACCTCTATATGCAGCCCAGCTCCAACAACAGCGCATGCTCGTCCTCGTCGTAATGCATACACGCCCCATAAGCCGTCGGCTGCTCTTTGAACGCCTCATACGGATCGCGCGCCGTCACCAGCGTCGGCACAACAAGCTTCACCCCGTGCTTTGCGCTCTCGTAGGTGGAGACGCTGTCGTCGTCGATGTCCCAGAACAAGTATCTCGACGGCGTCAAAACCGTGGTCGGTGGCGGTGGTGATGGGACGACTTTCGGCTCCGGTTTCACGATGAACCGCTTTCCGCGGCTCAGCGGTGGGCGGTGGGAGGCGGAGGCGGAGGGTCCGTGGGATTTGAGCGTAGTGGAGGGGAGGGAGGCGATTGTTTTGCTCCTGGTGGTGAGGAAGGGCGGGTGTCGAGTTGTGGGCTCTCGGCTGGTGATGGAGAGCGAGGAGGTGGAGGGTGTCAGGGTTGTGGTGCCGTCTTCGGAGGAAATGTCGTCGTCGTCGTCGTCTTCGTCGTAGATGGCGCTGCTGAGCCGGATGGTTTCTGGCTCGCGCGTGGGGTCGAGGGCGATGCGTTGCTCGACGCTGTCGTTGAATTGGATGCGCCGCCTCAGGACCGTTGCGGGGGATTGGAGGCCGGGGAGTGTAGTGTTGAGAGTAAGATCCGAGTAACACTGGCCGGGACGGACTGATATAGTTGTAGAAGCGACGATGGAGGCTGGGGTTCCCATCGGGCTTTGAGGAGTGCAGGCAGTCTGTGGTGGAATGAAGCAGGCGCTGTATGATCGCTGCAGTAAGGTCTCGGCTAGAGTCCTCTTCTTCAGGATCGGTCGTTGGATCTGGTAGCTATCCGATGTCGATGCTAGGCTACTTCCAGACGGGGATGAAGGCTGTGCTTGTGTATCGGTATGCCTTCTGTGAAGCGGGCCGTATAGCCAAGTCACGTCCGAATCCTTCTTCCTTGAGGGGAGTTAGCTAAGCGCCAGATATGCTTGGACGAAGAACAGGCATTCTTCACCAGTCAAGAGTCTCCGGCGCAACGGTCTTCAGTCTGTACTTTGCTTTCATCCATGCCCGCCATGACGCGTTCTCCAGCCTCCGACTGTTGCTGTGGATAGCCTGCTTCGTAACGATACTCCTCCACGATGCCGACAGGTCATCCTCTGTCCAGTCATGGGAAAGATAGTCCACATGTTCACAGGGTTCCGTTCGAATGGCAGTGTCATCTACCACTGTTCTTGTAGGTTCTGTGAGGAGACTGGCCTCTAAAATACCCTTCAAGGCTGGCAGGGCAGTATACAGATCGCCTGCTGGGGTCAACGCTGGAAAGTCGACTATCTGATCAAAGTAGCCTACTTCGTGGTAGAATGGGAAGAGGATCTGGTCTTCCTCTTGCTCCTCATCCGTATGCAGAGGGAACCGGTCCAGGAGCATTGTGTTGATTGATATAGACAATGTACACAAGCAACGCTCAGTAAAGTATGCCCGTTGAGTAGACCAATTGATGTGACGCTTGTATATCAAAGTATTTCCTATGCACAAGGTAGTTTTCCAGATTCTGGAATTGCCAAACAGACAGAAAAGATTCATCCACAGCCATGACTTGCGGGCCTAGATAGTGTATATAAGCCTCCATGATCCCTCTTGTCTCTGAAGAAGACCAACGATGAGATAAGCTGATATGACTGCCTGACTTCTGGACCACATGGAAGGGTTCCGTGGGGGATCGGAGACCGACCGAATGCAACACCGAATCCAAAACTCCGATTCCAGAACTCCGAATCTTCGTAACTTACAAACTAAGGTACCCGACAGCTGAGGTATGTGAAATAAGGTACTATGGGACGCTGACACCTGGCAAGCTAGGCCCCATTGGAGTTAGTGTGGTGGTGCTGCATTTCGCAAAAAGGCTCCTGCAGTCTCCGGTCTCCGTAAGATACCTTTCGTCTTCACCGATGTTACCTTACTTTTCTCCCATAAGACTTGTCGGATCCAAAGCTCCGATCGAGTCCAATCTAGGGCTCTGTCTAATAACAGCTTATTCTTGAGGTATGTGATTATATTACATGCCCAACCTGGCGCGAAGGAATCTAGGAACAGTACCATACCTTCATACTCTTTCGAACCCGTTCGCCTACGGGTAAGCCCGGCCTTAGCTCTTACGGGGACACGACATACTCCTGGAACCGTACCAGTACCATCTGCCTGCTAGGCTCGAGTTTCCAAGTTGTTGCTTCCGTTCTTACTCATCAGATAGAACCCTGTCGCATACCTCGTAACTGAATTGAGCTTCTGCAACAGACGTCACACGGGGCTCGGCTGACAGTCAACAGTCCATATTTCTATCAAGTTTGCGACAACCCATAGTCAAACGAGTCATTTGCGGGAATCCATCCTTCTCTTTCTCAGACGACAACGCCCATGCGAATGGATTGGCCGGCACGCCATTGAAGTGATCCCGTAGCCGGACGGAGACGTGCCCTGCGTGTGTTTCTTTAGCGAGGGCTGTTTTCAGCCCCTGGTGGTGGATGCCAACAAGAAGCGGGTTCTGGAAGACCAAGTTTAGGCTAGAGTACAAGCATGAGGTGGGGTGTTCCAAAGCTAACGCTGATCCAACAGCGTGCTTTGAAGTGATGTGCGAGGTGATTGGAAATCCACACGGTGTATTCTTTCCGTTACTCAAGGAGCCATACCACGTTAGCGATATATGGCAGTCACACGTGTCAATTGGTCCCTTGAAATCCACACCGCTAGAGCTGCTCATTGCACCAGCCTGCTGCAGATGTTCACCATAGTGCCATCTAAGCACCCATGGGCTAGACCAAAGACCGGAGAAGCCGACATCTCTTAGCCTAGTAATGTAAGGCATATATCCTGTTCGAAACGAACTCTTTTCAAGGGTAGTGTCCAATGACAACAACTTTACCCCAGGGGTCCGCTAAATTCTCACGTAAGCCCAGCTGGCCGTTTGATAAGAGGCCATCAACGCATGTGAGCGCACGGGCGATCGAGCCTGCTCAAGCCTGTGAGAGAGTGGGCAGACAGGAGCGCCTATTCCAGTGGGCATGGACGACAGTCAATGAAGACCTGGAATTCTACCAACAGCGAGGCTGTAGATTGCATGCTTTAGCAAGGACGGCTGTTGAGCCACAAAGAACGTACAAACATGACTTCGGTGATGTCCATAAGGCTTATCATTGGCGATGTTAGACTGCCAGAACCTTTGATCGTATTCGTCTCGAGGAGACTTACTCTTGGTATCCATTAGGCGGAAAGCCCTGCCCATCTTGCTCGACTGAATAAGCGACGTGCAGATTCGGCCGTCTGCTGAAGTTAGTACTTCTGCTTCCAGCCAATCCCGAACCCTTCTTATTAATCCTCCGAAACTCGCCGATGCAGTCTTATCAACATCTGTCCGTTGTCTGCAGACTTTCTGACTCTGCCCCGCTGGATGGCTGCTAAGATCTCTGCGAAATATGTATATCTCGACCCGGTCCAATAGAGTATGTTTTAGAGTATGTTTCACGGAGACGGGATGCCACGCTGCAAACGATGTCCTCCAGGCCGTTATCTCGCATGTCTGGAGTAAACCTGCCATGACTGATGTCATGGCATGTCAGTCCAGTACTGAGCCGTATGAGACGGCCATGCTCCGTTGATTCCATAAGTAACGGTCTCAATTGGTTAGATGCCGAGCCTGGCATGTGTTCAATTTAGCCGGGCAAGTATGTTCAAAAAACAGCCTCGAAGACTCTCCGTCGCAGACCTTGGAGGTCGTCTTCCTTTTCTTTCAGTTTCTTCCGTAGTTCGAAGCACTTCCGCTTCCAGTCGATACTACTACTGTCTCTGTCCGTCGACCCATCAGTGCCCTGACTATGTCTCCGATCTCGCGGAGGAGCATCAGCGAACGCTGGACCTTCGCCAAGAGTGTGCCGAAGAGAAATTGAGTTTTCTTCTGGTCCAGCCTCTCTGAACTGAAAATTGCCAACAAGGTCTCCATAGACCACATTCCACCTGACTTCGTAAAGGTCTTTGAAGTCATCATGGTTAGCACCATCGCCCGTGCTTTGCGGTTGCGGCCCACCGTCATTGTATGGCCCCTGTGCCCACCCGTCCGCATATCTTGCAGATTTGACCCGCGTTATCGATACGTTCTTCTCATTGCTGCGAGGCCATGCGCTTAAGCCCATGGTCTGGTTCAAACCTAATATTGTTATGTAATGCTCGAGCATTCTACCAGGCGATGTCTGTTGTGTGATATCTTGATTCAGACGGAGCTGGTCAATGACTTTCTCTGCCAGTCGATCCGCGTCCTCACTGGTCAAAGGCCCTCCTGCATCAAAGCTTCCCCTTCTCAAGCTGGCGGCAAAGGCCTTTGCGAGAGTTTGATAGTCGAAGGGCGCTACACGGATCGCTTCGTGCAGATGGTCGTCTGACCGCCAGCTCATCTCTTCGCTCATACCTTCTCCCACCCCAACGTGATCGAACATATCAGCTGAAGATCGGCCTTCGTGCCTGGTTGAGGATACCGAGGTTGGATGACCGTACTCCCCATTGACGAGTAACGTGGGAGGCGTTGCCAATCGAACGGGCCCTCCCGCGTGTTGTGGTACCTGCAACTGCAGCCTACTTGGTCTTGCTTGTAGAGGCTGGTGCTGTAGAGCGGTTCTTGGGGACTGGCGAGGACTGTTGTCCACAAAGCTTGGCGATTCACCTTTCCCAGCGATAGGCGTCGAAGTTGGTGTACTGGTGCCCAGATTCATCGTGGGTCCTTCTTTAGCATTCGGATTGGCCGGGAAAGTCAAATATGGCCCGTCTCGAATTGTACGGTTACTCGGTGGTCTTCCCCGGAGTTTGCCTGTGGGCACATTATCACCACTGGACCAGGCGGAAGACACAGCTGGACCGTGGCGCCTCCGAGCTCGGGCTTTAGTCCCCGAGAACGAGGTGATCGCAGACTGAGGCTCATCGAAAGGACTTCTTGCTGCCCGGTCATGACCGAGAGGAACAGCGGATTGGGGATACGGTGTTGATGGCGTGACTTCCCGGGCATTGATACGCCAGCGGAAATGTTGTCCACTTGGATGCGCGGTGTTAGGGCGAGGCGTGTTCGTCTCAGCGGTAGTAACTGTACTGGGGGTCATGGCTGAAAAGTGGGCCCATGAATCATGAATACCTGTAGAGTTCGGATGCGCAGTCCATGGTGTCGCACTATGAGGGAATAAAGCGGAGTGGTTACCATCAAAGTCGTCGAATCCGTTCATCGTCGTATCCAACTGTGGCCGTTTGGCTGTCGCAACCGGAGTTTGACTCTCATGGTCTTTTTCGTCCGCTTTTCGCCGACCTCTTTTCGGCCTCCACTCCGGCAGAAGGGCACGAAGAGCTAGATCTTCTTCCATAAGTACGCCGTCGCGCCCTTCTTCGGAAAAGGGCTCATGTTGAGCAGGTAATTCGATATAGTATGCATGAGGTTTGCCGAGGGAGTATTCGAAGAAGGCATCAACATGCATGGCTCTCATCCATCGCTATGATAATGTGTAAGCATCCTGCAACTCCGTTGCGGTCCCTGCTGGAATAATATGCAAGTTCAAGCATTGTCTCTTGAGATAAACTGCCAATGCGCGAATACTGACCTTTAATCTGACCGCATATTGTTGCACTTTCTGTGCGCTCTGGTTCTTCTCGGCCGAGGGTGGCTCTACCCCCAACTGGATGGCAAGCTGTGTCCATGTTCGAATCTCCTTATGTTCGAGCTTTCGTATCAACTCAAACAACTTGAACGTACTGAAGCTCTTGCCGTCGCTCTTCGGAGGCGTCCTCAAAACCTTCCTGAGCTCGGTCGAATCCGTCGAGATCGGGATTGCCGGATTACAATAGAAGATGAACGCAACATATGCATCGTCCATGGTCTGATCCATAATTTCCCGTGCGGGCAAATGGCGATTTGTAGGGTTTTCTGTAAGAAGCAACGGTTTGGGATGTTTCAAGGGAGTCTCGGTGATGCTGCGAGTCTCCGATGCCACGCGCTGGCCGCCCTCTTCGCCGTACTGCACCAGGGCCTCCCGAGGGTTCATCTCGTCCCCTTCAAGCACAGAGCGAGCAAACAAGGCCGTACGATACCAGATTGACCCACTTGGCACCCCCTGGGCCGGGTGATTCTTGATCTTCGAGAGACGGATCAAAGCAGCTTTAGAAAACTGATCGTAGCTGGAACACTAGTGGTTCCAAGTCTTAGTTATTCTACCTGATCCAGCCTGAGACTTTTGAGATTTTGGTACACTGAGAACCTACTGTATCGTGTTCAAAAGGAGCACCAAAAATCTATTACATCAGGACGGGATGTGCCCTAACTTCGGTCTGAGGGGCCTTGCACCAAGTTCCAGATGATGAAATTAATCAAGAAAGTGATTTCAGAACAATATTGAACAGTCGACGAGTGTCATTTCTGTGAAAGCTGCTATAGTCCAAGAGTGGCAGAGGTTATTTGCGGCTACCTTGTGCATAGACGTGAGCTCGTGCACTCGCTCTGATAGAGTACATAGGGCTGAGAAGGCACACCAACAAACCGTATGGGATTAAAAAGTGAAGCAAATTGATGATTGATGGCTGAGGATTTGTTCCTTAAATGAACAAAGAAAGGAAAGGTGTTCATACCAAGGATCTCTGCCGGGTACTTGGTGAGAGGACTTAAATCTACGGAAAGGTAAGGTAGTAGGATACTATCTTGGGACTGTCATACAGTACGTTACACCTATTTTACAGTTTCAATACCAATCACATGATTTAGGCCTATACATTACACCTTACAAAATGATCACTGAATAGGTACGTAAAATACTATACCGAATCATACCCTTGTTTACCTGGTACCTGCTCAGTATTATTACAGTAAATCTGCCTTTGGATGTACTGTAAGACAGCTGCAGGTGGAATCACGTGGGGACTTCTCGCGCTCATGATCTGTAGGCCGAGGTTCACTGTCTCCTCAAGACACGAAAAGCCAAGTTCACAACAGCCTTCCTGCACCGTGATCAATTACCATCCTTCCTGCCGTTCTATATGTGTACGGCTATCTGAACTCTTTCTGAGAAACGGGGCGCACCGACGTTGTGCCCTACTTCCACTTCGCCGACTCGAATCCCCAGTCGCTCACCCCGCATTCTTGCGCCTGACCAGAATACCTGGTACCTAAATCCCCGAAGCGTCATCTCCTCTTCAAGCATCTCCCGCAAGATGTCACGTTCGGAGGAACCGACTGCCCTGGCCCTTAAGGGAGCCGTGCCAGCTAGTAGCACTGCACAGCAAAGCGACAACATCGCTCATGCCCTTGCTGGTGCAGGTGGTGGGCTTCTGTCCATGGCGTTGACGTATGCCCCATCTCTACAAAGCTCAGTGGTGACAGTCGCTGAATGACGTCCGCCCTTAGTTACCCACTCATCACCTTATCCACCCGAGCGCAAGTTGAATCGAAACGTGCCCATTCGTCGACGCTTGACGCCGCCCGGCGCATTGTTCAGCGTGAGGGTATCACCGGCCTTTACGCGGGTCTTGATTCGGCTCTGTTCGGCATTACTGTCACGAACTTCGTCTATTACTACTGTTAGTATACCTGTTGGTAGCTGGCGAGATATGGCGCATTGCCAACCAGCAATGGTTTGCTAACAATTTACCAATAAGGGTACGAATGGACCCGGGCTGGCTTCGAACGCGCAGCTCTCAAAGCCGGTCGTGCGACTAAAAGACTCACCACTATTGAGTCGATGATCGCTGGCGCTCTTGCTGGCAGTGCTACAGTTCTTATCACGAATCCAATCTGGGTGGTCAATACTCGGATGACAGCCCGCAAAGCTGTGTCGACAGGAGTAGAGAAACCAGAGAGAGCACAATCGACAATCGGTACACTGCTAGCACTTCTCCGCGAAGAAGGGCCAGCGGCCCTCTTTGCCGGAGTTCTACCGGCATTGGTTCTCGTGATCAATCCGATTCTCCAATACACCATCTTCGAGCAGTTAAAAAATACAGTCGAGAATCGTCGAAGGGTCATGCCTAGGGATGCTTTCTTCCTCGGTGCATTTGGAAAGCTTTTGGCGACGTCGATTACGTACCCCTACATCACAGTCAAGAGCAGGATGCATGTCGCCAGCAAGGATGCCCCGAAAGACAATATCATCCAGAGCCTTAATCGGATCATTAGAGAAGAGGGCTGGGCTGGGCTCTACAAAGGTAATGACCTCGTACGATGGCTTGGGACATTATGCTAATCGATCTGCCGCAGGCATTGGACCTAAAGTCACCCAGAGTGTGATAACCGCAGCCTTTCTGTTCGCATTCAAGGATGCGTTATATGAAATGACAATACAAGCTCGAAGGAGGATGCAGGCAAGGCTGCTGACAAAGTAGGGCATACCCAGTCCCCCATCTTGACTTCGTAGGCGGCCGAGAACAACGTGAAAGACCTTCTTTAACGCAGCCGGGACTTGATACTGTGGAGCTGCGGAGTGCAAAAGGGATCCAGCCGTGGATCCTTCGCCAACTGATGATATCGTTCGGCGAAGTCCATGACGCGAAACTGGTTGGTGTTCGGGGGACCTTATGGCGCGCTGCTTGGAGGGGTATCTAGAATGGTAACACACTTGCGAGCAGCGCTTATGTGAATAGGGTTCATCTATTGTGTCTGAGTGTTCTATTGAGTTACATGTATTTACTTGATTGGTGTAAGATAATAATGCCATAACACAACCTACAAAACAACATCCCACTAGAATAGATACCACATCACCACAACCACTCTTGCTTCAGACTTATCACTGACATGACCAGGAATTGGCAACACTTGGACAACAGTGCACGTGCTTGAAAGTAGCTACCGATGAAGCGGTAAGTCTATATTTCGCAATTAGTAGCTTATTCACTATTATTGAGGCACAACATGCTTCAAATAATATAGCCTTTGAACATTTAGGCATTTATATATCAGATGCGCTAAGTCTACTTCGATATAGCTCAAATGAACAGGTTATCGACTTGACCATCGAAGACTCCTCTGACGAGGTTGTTACATGGCAACCTGCACGAATAACGAAGCGGAAGCGGCTCGCCCCGCTACCCGCTGCGCACCAAGCTCCTTCCTCATGTCTTTACAGGAACCCTTCTCAGCGATCCGTACTGTCGGATTTACATCAACGTCGGTCAAGGAAGACGGTTAGTAACTGCCACACAAATACTCGGGATATGGAACTGAGGTCTATGTGCTGTCTTAAGCGCCCAGCAGGGCATTATTCAACCGAAGCTTCACACGAGTTCCAGGAGAAGCGAAGTCTTGTGGCGCATAGACTCGAGACCGCCGGGCCGAATAATGTGGATGGAAGTGCACTTCGAGTGCAAGTCCCAGGAGCAATAATCATGAAGAACACTCCTTATGGAACGGACCGGAAACACACTGTAGCAGGAACATCTGAGAGTAAAGACCAGGCGTCCGTCGATCTGTCTCTGGTTGGACCTGGGGAATCTATCAGGCCAAGGAAGAGGACTAGGGATGGTCGTCTCAAAGCATCCTCGCCCAGTTCAAAGTGGACTACGGAGAGATCTGGCAACCCTATGAGCTCTGACGGACAATATCCGGCCCAGCTTGTGTCGGAGGCAGACCAACAGTCTGAGTCCGAGGCAGACCAAGACTCTGGGGACACAGGAGCAATAATGTTTCAAGCGGCGCCAGAATCCAGAGGTCCAACTACTGGCATCAAAGCAACTGCTCCCGCGAAAACATGGACCAAATCGTTGCGGAAAAAGCCATCCCTCAAAAACCTTCAAGATACTAGGCACCAAGCTCCGAGCCACCGGTCGCCATCATCTTCATCAGCGGACGAACAGATTCTCGGACACCACACTCCACTTGCACCTCAAAAGACATACTCTACGTCACAGTCAAGCTCTTCACTTCTTCGCTTGCGAGAGCTGGGGCACGGGGGCAAATCTAGCTGGTTTGACACGGATGGTGCATCGTCTCAGCTGAGGAGTCGGAGGTTCAATAGTCTGAAGCCGTGGAGAACTTGGACTGGTGCTTCAAACGACGTTATGGTTCTGGCTTGGTCTCCTGATGGTCAATCATATGCGGCAGGCGCATCCGCACAGACAGATGAAAGCAGCATGATGTACAATCGCCCCAATAATCTTCTTTATGGCTCCTTACCCAAGGACACCATGTGGGAATTGCCTGACCATCGGATAGATCGTCCGCTACCAGCTACAGGGCCCAATTCAGACCGGAGAACATACGACGCCTGTGATCCAGACCTCTATATGAGTGTAACATCTGTGTGTTTTTCGGCATCTGGAAACCATATGTACTCTGCAAGTTACGATGAGACAGTCAAGGTGTGGGACACCTCAGGTGAAGGTCGATTGCTTTGTTCAGATACACTTGTGCATGATGCTCAAGTTGAGGTCATGGCACTATCCTCTTATGATAATGAGTATTTAGCAACTGGATCACGACTGGTGAACGATGCTATTCGTGTCTATAAGTTGACCGAAGATGGATCTGTTTTGAATTACTCAACACTATCATCTCTCAAAGCACAGACCACACCAGCACTGAAGATCTATCCATCCTGTTTGCAATGGGGTCTCGGTTCTTTTAGCCGACATCTCCTCCTGGCAGGGTTTTCCGAGTCAAAAGATCAAGCTGATTCCCATGACCCGGGCAAGGTGGGCGATTTATGCCTCTGGGACCTCATAAACGAGAAGCCTATGGAAGTTATTCCCCGCACACAGAATGTGTTTGACATTGCCTGGCATCAGACTCTCCCTGTGTTCGCTGTAGGTACTGTACTGCGACTGGGCCATATTTCCGACAGGTCCTGCCGTTCAGCTGTGCGAATATACGAGCCCTTTCGAATGTCGGGTTGCACCGTTGAGTTCGAATGCCCAGCTTTGGACATCAATGATGTCTCCTTCTGTCCCACTGACTCCCATTATGTCACTGCTGGATGCACTAATGGTGTCACCTATGTCTGGGACTACAGGAAACCAGAGACTGTAGTGCATCAGCTGGAGCATGGGCTTCCCATTGCTCCCATGAAGCCTGACATGACACGAGAGCAGTCAGATACGGGTATCCGGCTTACTGCATGGGCTGACTTCGGCAGCCACTTCTACACCGGCTCATCGGACGGCATCATTAAAAGATGGAACATCAAATTGGCACCGGAGGATGTCCATATCGAGGATGTAGCGCAGTTCGAGGCAGGCATCATGTGTGGGCAATTTTCGCCAGATTCCACCAATTTGCTTGTTGGAGATGCTCGAGGATCGGTGCACATTCTATCCACAGCACCAGTCCTACCATATGATGACGACCTTGATAATGAAAAGGCAATCAGATACCAGCATGCCAGAGGGAACAATGATGCCGCCATTCCAGACGACGATAACCCGTCAGCCGACGCAGCTCGTGCAGTCGTGACCAGTGACGAAATAGTAATCCATCCCCTCTGGGGCGCAGGGCAAGGCCCTAAACACAGAGGCCCGTATGCCAGCTACGCCAGAGAGGAAGGGGCCGATCCCAGAACGGAGCCACTACTACCCAAATATCAGGCTCAGCAACTGGATTCTGGCCAAAGGGCCCTAGCCGCAAGGGCTGGTGTATGGGCGGAACCTGCAGAGCAAAAACTGATTGCTGTTCAACACGAGCTCGCCAGGGCTAGGAACCTGAAAGTTGTGAAAGAGGAGCTGTTGCAAACACAGTTTGCAATTCGGCTCAGCCCGGAGAAGAGGCATCAGGAAACACTACAAAACCACAGCCCAAGCACTCGGCAACGCCATCAGCAGGAGACCCGGCCAATTCAGAAGAAGTCTGCGAACCAGCTCTCAAGCACCTCGGAGAATCACCAGTATGTGCAGTCCAGTACGCGCCACAATACGAAGAGTAAAGGTCAGCAAGGAGCTACAAGTCAGTTGTCCACAGTGTCGGCGGTGCACAGGATGATGCAACTCAGTGAGAAGCACAAAGTCGCTGCGAGGAAAATCATCGTCATCTCTTCGGATGAAAGTAATGACAGCGATTGAGATGGTTCTTGGTGAGAGTGCATCAGGAACATTTTTGATAGGCGTAAGGTTAGGTACAAGTGCGGGTTTTTCTAACCCGATCAGACGGACTTTGATAGGCTGTACTTCGTACCCATGGATCATGAGGCATCCGGCGCCAGCCGCCATCTACTTGTAATCAATATTCACTCCCTAAAAATGTGATGAATGCTACTCTATACCTTTACGTGGGAAAGACAGCCGATGGCGTGATGGGTTCCCACAGGCCAATGCTTAAGCTAGCAAACTGGCGTACAAACCTTCATATATCGCAATGAGGGGTCCTCCCCACCAAAAGCGGACAGTTACAGGACGGAAAAACACCCCCACAATCAACAAATCTTTTGACTCGAGACAGTCGTTTTGTGATTCAATCTACCTATAGCAATTTGAATAGCATCAATCCGTCATGGGTTCTACACAGGAGCATCAATCCCGCTTCGAGACGCTGCAGTTGCACGCGGGGTGTGTTGGAGCTGGTGAAGCACCCGTTAGGTATCTTACTGATTCGAGGGGTTACAGTCAAGAGCCGGACCCTACGACGAAATCACGAGCTGTGCCGATTTATGCGACGACGGTGGGCTTTCAGTTTATGGAGCTACCCTCCATCCGTGGCGCTGATTACGTCTAGTCCTTCACCTTCAATGACTCCGCTCATGGGGCCCGCCTGTTCGGCCTCAAGGAGTTTGGCAACATCTACAGCCGTATCATGAACGTGAGGAAAGCCCAGCTCTCAGCGGAGTGTCTCGGTGGTCAGATCCGTTAACCGGAGTGGCAGCCTACCGTGGATGTGTTCGAGAAGCGGATTGCGGCCCTGGAAGGCGGCGTTGCGGCCGTGGCTGCCTCGTCGGGGCAAGCGGCTCAGTTCATGGCGATCGTCGCACTCGCTCATGCCGGCGACAACATCGTGTCCACGTCGAATTTGTACGGCGGAACCTACAATCAGTTCAAGGTCTTCTTCCCTCGGCTGGGTATCAATACAAAATTCGTCAATGGGGATAAGCCGGAGGATTTCAAGCACCTGATCGACGACAAGACGAAGGCGGTGTATCTGGAAAGCATCGGAAACCCGAGATACAACGTGCCGGACTTTGAGGCTATATGTAAGGTTGCGCATGATGCGGGGGTCCCGGTGGTTGTACGTATCTCTACACACCAGAGAGAAACGAGGGAAGAACGCAATACTAACGGTCGTGACCAGGTGGATAATACCTTCGGCGCTGGCGGCTACTATTGTCGCCCCTTTGACCACGGCGCTGACATAGTGGTACACTCTGCAACCAAATGGATCGGTGGACACGGCACCACGATCGGCGGCGTGGTCGTTGACAGCGGCAAGTTCGACTGGGGTAAGCACGCGAAGCGTTTCCCTCAATTCACCGAGCCCTCAGAAGGTTATCACGGTCTGAAGTTTTGGGACACATTCGGACCAATAACGTTTGCGATCAGAGTGCGCGTGGAGATCTTGAGGGACTTGGGGTCCGCTTTGGGACCATTTGCCGCACAGCAACTGTTGCTGGGACTCGAGACCCTCAGCCTGCGTTGCGAAAGGCATGCGCAGAACGCGCTACGGCTGGCAAAATGGCTGGAGAAGAACGAACACGTGGCGTGGGTGAGCTATCCGGGCCTGGAGAGTCACCAGAGTCATCAGCTGGCGAAGAAATACTTGCCCAGAGGGTTCGGAGGCGTCCTTTCCTTTGGAGTCAAAGGCGGACAGGACGCCGGAAGTCAGGTCGTCGACGGATTCAAGCTCATCTCGAACCTCGCAAAGTAGGCATCGCCCGTAATCACCTGAACTCGTCCCATACTGATCTCTCACGCCTCCACAGTGTCGGCGACTCGAAAACGCTGGCGATCCATCCGTGGACTACGACACACGAGCAGCTCTCGGAGGAGGAAAGGAGGAACAGCGGAGTCACCGAAGACCTCATCCGTATCTCCGTCGGCAACGAGCACATTGACGACATCATCCACGACTTCGAGCAATCCTTCGCAGCGAGCAAGGCCGCCAAAGCGGATGGCAAAGCGGACGAAGGAAACAAGGAGCAGACGGGGTCCACCAACGGGAATGCCAAGCTAGGTGGGGCTACCTAGATATATCTCGATCTTTAAATTGGAGCAATGGCAATGGCAATGGCAATCATTGTTATCGTATTTTGATTACCATAACGTTATGTACTATTATATATACCTTACGGGAAGTCGCTGGTTCCAGGACTGACTGTTATTACCATATTAGTGACAGCAGAGAATGTACATGTAATCTGTCTCAAAAACATAGACTTACATCATGCTGAAAATGATGCTCAAAATTGATTTAATTGTGAAAATACACATAGAGAAGCTGCTACACGCTGCTGCCACTAAATTTGTGATAACAGTCAGTTCTGGAACCAGCGACTTCCCCTAAGGTAGACGCAAATCTGATTGGTGCCGGTTTAGGGCCACGCCTTTGATGTCGCACACACGTGGCGTCCGACGCGTGACACGGGCAAGGATCCTTGCGACTTCGGCTTTCGGACTTCGCCGGGCTGTAGCGTTGGCGGAGGAAGCCTGGATTGCCATTTCGCAGGCAATTAATAATAATGCCTTACCTTTAGTAACCTTCGTACACAGCAATCAGGCCGAGGTAACTTGGTTACTTGGTCGGCCAGTCTTAGAATCGCACTGTTGACACGTTCATCTGAGTTACTTTGATTCCAACACAAGAGTGAAGGACATGGGGAAGGAAATGGATTTGACCCTAAGGGTACCTTACCTTACTTCGTACGGAGCGGGCCAAGACATGGAACTACCTTACCTTACTATGTCAATGCCGAGCCGCCCCTGCAGTATCTCAGTTGTAAGCTGCCTAGAGTAGCTAAATCAGCTCACACTATGGAGAGCCTCAGACATGAGGGTAAGGTAAGGTGAGGCAAGGTACAAATAGCATGTGGTCCTTTCAATGTTTCCTCTTTCCTCATTCCTGATAGGTCTGGCGTTTTCTCATGGACCTGGCTGTTCCACCATACTTTCGTACTTCCTTTCATTTCCACTTTCAACTTCACCTGCAGGATAAGACCAGACTGCCGTCAGCAAAGATTGACTGACCGTCTTACCCCCAAAGGGCTCCGTTTCCTTTCATACAGAATTCCTTGTTTCGGTGGTAGATTGATGTTCTGCGAGTGATACTACAATAATCAGGCCGTTTCAATATGGATTACCTCAGACACGCAAAAGAACTCGGTGGGCCTCCACCTGTCGGTTCCCCTTACAGCGTTGCCCTACCTGCATCAGAGAAGCCTGGCCGGAGCAAGGTTTATCGACACTGGCGCTTTCGAGATGGCTTGCTCAAGACGTTGGATCCCAAAGTTAGTGCTATGTTTGTCTATTTGTGGCGGTTATGGCATGCTGATATATCTACGGGGTAGATCACGACTGTGCATGAGATGTTCGAAGCATCAGGTAAGCCTCACTGGCTTCTTCCTTCATTGCTGTCGTATACTGACAGCGTTTTCCAGCAAGGATTCACAAGCGTCATAAATGTTTGGGATACCGTCCATACGACTCAACTACAAAGTCTTTTGGGCCGTATAAGTGGCTAGACTATCAAACAGTCCAACAACGACGTGCAGCCCTTGGAGTAGGCCTCGCTGAACTGCACAAACAAGCCGGTATCGAGGACCAAAAGTATGGAATAGGACTATGGTGCCAGAACCGGCCGGAGTGGCAGATCACAGGTGGACAGCACACTGCTAGTCTTCCGTTTCTAAGAGGAGGTTGACTGACTGTTTGCCGCAGACCTTGCATGCATGTCTCAATCCCTATATACCGTTTCAATCTACGATACACTTGGACCTGATACCACGGAATATATCATAAGTCACGCCTCGCTCGCCTGTGTAGTCACCTCATTCTCGCATATCCCAACCCTGCTAAAACTCAAACCGCGACTTCCCACACTCAAACTCATCGTCTCACTTGACCCGCTCGATGCCGGCGAACAACCTGGTTTTTCGAAAGGGGACCTGCTCAGCCATTTGGCATCTGACCTGGGCGTTACCATACATTACATTGGTGACGTTGGAAGCCAGGGCGAGTCACTGCAGCGACCTAGCAACCCGCCACAGCCGGATGATATCATCACAATCAACTACACATCTGGCACCACGGGATCTCCGAAAGGGGTCGTTCTCACCCACGCAAACGCAGTAGCAGCGGCCTCATGCTCCCTCGTTACACAAGCCCAGGGGCCCACCGATTCGATTTGCTCGTACCTTCCTCTGGCGCATATATATGGTCGGTTGACCGAGCATGGCGCCCTTTGGGCAGGCGTTCACATCGGATATTTTCATGGTAACATTCTAGAATTGGTGGACGATCTGAAGCTACTCCGTCCAACGCTCTTTACCTCTGTACCGAGGCTCTACAACCGTTTCGGCGGCGCGATCAGAGCGGCGACAGTGAACCAACCCGGGGTCAAAGGCGCTCTGAGCAAACATGTGGTCAGGACCAAGCTCGCTGCTGTGAGGAAACCGCATGGCACAGCAACAAACAAGCATGCTTTCTATGATCGAGTATGGGGCCGCAAAGTGACCTCCGCGCTGGGCTTGGAGAGCGCCAAAGCTATGATATCTGGATCTGCGCCTCTAGATCCCAGTCTGCATCAGTTCCTCCGGGTGGTGTTCGGGAATGACGTTCTTCAGGGTTACGGTCTTACAGAAACATACGCGATCAGCCTCTGTCAAGCTGAAGGGGACATGTCCGTGGGCAACTGTGGCGGCGTCGCGCCAGCGGTAGAATGCTGTTTGCTAGACGTTCCGTACATGGACTACTTGACCACCGACACTCCGTGTCCCCGAGGGGAGCTCCTGATACGGGGCAATACGCTGTTCTCTCAGTACTACAGAGCGCCCGAAGAAACCGCCAAAGTGATGCTTGAAGATGGCTGGTTCCGTACAGGTGACATTTGTAGTGCCGACAGTCTCGGCCGCTTCACCATCATTGACCGGCTAAAGAACGTCCTCAAGCTCGCGCAGGGCGAATACATATCCCCCGAGCGCATCGAGAACGTATATCTCTCCAAACTGACCGCCCTCGCTCAAGCCTATGTGCACGGTGATTCGGTGCAGACCTTTTTGGTCGCAATTCTCGGCGTCCAACCGGATACGTTCGCTCCGTTCGCCAGCAAAGTCCTCGGGGAGATGGTCGAGCCCACCGACTCGGAAGCGATCAATGCTGCATGTATGGACCCTAGGGTACGTGAGGCCGTTCTCAAGGAGCTGGACAAGATCGGAAAGAGAAGCAAATTCGCTGGCTATGAGAGGGTTCGGAACTGCTATCTGTATCTCGAACCCTTCAGTATTGAGAACGGGCTACTTACACCGACGTGAGTTCATGCATTGCTTCCGCTGATGTTGCACATGCTTCTATGTACTAACGTCCAAGCAGACTCAAGCTCAAGCGGCCGCAAACTGCAAAGAAGTTCCGCGCCGACCTTGATAGACTATACAAGGAGGCCTTGGCGGAAGAAGTTACGAGTGGGAAGATGAAAGCCAGCTTGTAGGATCGCATCTCTGCACTCGGACACTTGGCTTTTTGCATCTCCAGGGTGTCGACGGGTCTCTGGTCATGCATCATCATATCGGCCAAAGCCACGTGACTCAGCTACGAGCTTCATATATTGAACGCTGAAGGCTTCATGTCATCTTGCTTATTTGTCTTTGTGCTGAACTGCCAAAGGCCCACCTAGGTATAAGCTTGAACTGATATACTAGCCGAATACAAATAATCAATCCTTTCAGTGGGGAGTCTCATATTCGCAGACCTAAGCTCAAACCCTCTCCTAATAAGTTTAGGAGCAGTCGAGCGGGACTTGTTAGTAGCGTTCGCAGAGTAAAGGGACTCCAAGAACAGTACAACCTGCAGCTTCTTCCAATCTTTCCGACTCGGGAGTCTACTGTACATGGACCGTGTGGGTCGACTAGGTACCCCAAGCCGTATCATATAAGGACAAACAGTAGACCTGATACAAAGGAATGCGTGTCTGAGGTGTCAAACTGTCGCGCGTCTACGAAGGAGTTTCTTGATGACAAATTTAGAGTGCAAGTGGTCTCTGGCAATAAACTTCCAAACGGTTGGTATTATTACTATTCAAGTCCCAACCAATGCCGTGCTGGTCAGCCGTTCCAGACTGCAGCGACGGAACAGATCAAGTGATGATGACACTCCTGACCCAAAAGGACAGGACAAATCTGAAGGCGAGTAAGTAAAGTTACGAAGCAAATACGGAATAATGACGCCCTTTCGCCCCAAAGCGGCCGCAAAGTTGTCAAGCGAGACCCGTTTACCGGATTTATTGAAAAACTTTGCCTGACGTAATTGTGTCAATGCTGGTGGCGCTGCACGTATAAAGTAAAGATGCAATCTCGTTACGCGACGGGCAAGAACCAAATTTCCACCGTCTCCTACCAGTTCCATTCTCATTCTCAATCTCGCCATTCCTGACCTGATCTACAACATACTACTGAACTCCTCTTTCCTCATCAACACCTCCTAGCCGTCCTCATCATTCACCGACAGGCAGATTTGTTTGTGCCATATTCCACAGATCTCATCAACCAAATTTTCAGCTGCGCTTTGAACGAACAACTTTGCTATGGCTTTCAATTACACACTTCCGCTACGGGCCATCCAAGGACTATTCGCTCTGATCACTCTCGCTCTGACAGCCTATGGTGAGTAAAGCAAACAGCCAAACATAACCTTAGCCCAGCCACTGACCGCTCATTCGTCCCTCAAAAGTCGCGCACTGGTACCACGATGACGCCCTTCCACGCATGGACTCCCCCTCGCAGAACAACTTCCTCATCTTCACCTCGCTCTGGACCCTCCTAGCCCTCATCTACCTCACCCTCTCGCCCTGGCTCTTCCCCCGAGCGGCCCACAAGTTCGCCATCCTGGCCATCGAGGCCCTCACCATGCTCTTCTGGTTCGCCGGCTTCATCGCCCTCGCCGTCTTCCTCAGCAGACTGTTGACGTGTGGGGGAAACGCGTGCCGTTCTGCGCGCGCCGCATGTGTCTTCGCTGCTTTCGAATGGTGAGTTATTTTTTGCTTTGAGACCGATTATCACTTGATTGGGTTGCTGACGTGGTGGTGGCATTGTAGGATTCTGTTCACCATCACCACGGCGCTGGTGGCGATGGACGTCATGCGTAACCGGAATAGCTCGTCGATCAAGCCTGCCAACAACATGGAGGCTCAACACGGTGGCGTTTGAAAGCTGAGTCGTTGAGGCGCGTGCTCGGAGAAGCTTTGACGATGCGATTGCACTCGAACTGAATCTTCGTCCGGGGACATGTTGGCGTTGCGGTCATGGGTAATCCAGAGATACCACACTTGCATCCGGGTTGTCCCATGTCGGCGAATTGGTTTGGTTAGCAGTGTCACCCATTTTAATGTACTTTTACGTGAGAGCGTATTGCGTTGCACTTTGCTTGCGAGTACTCCTTGTCTCTTTTCAAGAGGGGCAGGCTGACTATGACATGAGTCGGATAATCATTTGACAAGGTCCATTTAATAACCTAGGAAGACATCCAAACCTTGCTGGAATGGTGCAGATCATAGCGGCTATATGTATGGTAACCGCAACCCGAGTCATCAACAAATATGCCTAACATGTCCTGCTTCGACTTGCGGCTTTCTAGCACCTATTTTCGTGCCTTCTCTACCAAGCACAGCGACCTCCATACTATGCACATCACTTGATCTTTAACCCACCACAATGTCTCCACTCAATGGGGTCATCGCTCGAATGAAACGCCAAAGACACATATTTACTTTTCCAATGAGTCGGTCTCCATAGCTTCTTCGCTCTGTGTAGGGTAAATACTTTTAGGGCTAAGCAGCTGGCTACAATCCTGGTCACCGTAGTCATAGGAAACCTTCGGGCGAGCACAACTTCCGCCCTATGTAAAAGCCAACCAGATAAGAAATGGGGGCAGAACATCCCATTTCTTCCGGTATTTACTTGTTTATGACTCTTGCAGATTTGAACCTCTGTTCACAATGTCCATGCCTGCGAACCCCTTCTCATCCCGAAACCCGCGTGTACTCTCGAGCCAGAATCTATGCAGTCCATTGCGCAAAAGCGTCGGATTAGACATCTAGTCTACGAGCGTGCTGATAGCTTCTAACACCAACATCCGCCGCACTCTCCATTTCCGTTTTGCCCTTACTCAACAAAGAGATGGCCGTCGTAGACTGGGACATCATCTGCTTCAACGCAGCCGCTTTCGTGGCCGCGTTATTCCTCCTCGAATTCGGCGCCGACAAGTTCATCGACCACACCGCCATCGTCGCCCGCCGTCTAGGCGTCTCTCAGACCCTAGTCGCCTTGCTCACGGCCGGCGCCGAATGGGAAGAGGTAAGCAAGCAACCCCTTTCGTTTCCGCCGTGGCAGCTCGAGTTCTATGCAGGACTTACCTGACAACGACCCAGTTGGCAGTAGTCGTCGCGGCCGTCATCCAGCACCAATCCCCCCTCGCCATCGGCAACGTGCTGGGCTCCAGCATCTCCAACGTCCTCGGCGCGTTCTCGCTCGGGCTGCTCTTCCGTTCGGGCTCGGCGGGGCCGATGGGATTCGATCGCAGTTCGAAGATCTATACCGCGCTGCTGCTGCTTCTTACTACCGTCGTTGTGGCGCTGGCGTTTTTCGGGCAGCTGGGTAGAGTGGCGGGTGGGGTATTCGTCGGTGTTTTCGCGCTTTACGTGGTGTCCGTCGGGGTGGCGATCTACAAGGGCGTCCTCGACGCGCCGGAGGGCTCGGATGACGAGAGTAGTGGCGACGAGAGCAACGACCTTGATACGGACGAGGAGGAGTCTAGCGCGCCTCACCCTCAGCCCTCAGAATCCTCGCCCCTCATAGCAGCCGACCACACTCCAACCCCCCGCAGAAGGCAGACACCTCATGGTCTAACACACCACGTCTCTCAACTCCTCCTCGGCTTCACCGCCCTCTCCCTATCCGGCTACCTCCTCGCGCACACGGCCTCCGCCCTCGCTGCCGCCCTGCACCTCTCCGGCACCGTCCTCGGTATCACCCTCCTGTCCCTCGCCACCACGCTGCCCGAGAAATTCGTCGCCGTCTTAGGGGGGTCTAGAGGCCACGCCGGCATCGTCGTCGCTAACACCGTCGGCAGCAATATATTCCTCCTGACGCTGTGTCTTGGCGTCGTGCTGCTGAACGGCGAGCTGGACGACGGGCGCGCGGGCGGGATGAGCGGGTTTGAGTTGGCGGTTACGTGGGTTGCGGCGGCGGTTTTGATGGTGGTGGTGCTGGTGGGGCCGGGCCGGTGGGCCGGGGGGGTTATGCTGGTGCTGTATGGCGGGTTCTTGGGGCTTGAGTTTACGGTGTTTAGGAGGTAGGGGGCTGCCGGGAACGACGGGGGGGATTACGGGGTGCCTTTGGAACTAGGGTCCTCTGTGGCCTTGCGAATCCGAATTTAGGTCACCACACGCAGTGCCTCCGAGAAGCGCAAACCTTCCGCGTCGCCCACCACAGATGACCGACAAACACCATCACTATCGCCTCCTCCTCGTCCCACACCCCGGCCCTCTGCCCCGTGGCCGTCGCCGTCGCCGTCGCCCTCTCAACACACACCCCCACCGCTTCCCGTCCCAGCAAACTATCTCCACCATCGCCATCCTCTGACCCCGCCTACCGCACCACCCTACTCGACATCTGCTCCATCCCTCCGCGGTCGCGCACCAACCCGCAATTCAACGGCGACGCGTTGACGCACTCCGCCCCGCCGCGGGAGCAGACCATCACCTACGTGTGGATGGGCGACACCCTCGACGGGCGCCGCACTGCGCGGCAGCAGGCCGGATGTCGCGCGGCATGCGGCGCTGCGGGTGGTGGCGTTCCGGAACTATACGGCGTATATGGATACGGACGCGTTCCGGCGAGGGCTGGGGGCGTTGAAGGTCTTGAGTGCTGCGGAGAAGAGGAACGGGGGTGGTGAGGCGGTTATGTGCAGTGAGAGGGTGTGGTGGCGGTGTCATCGGCGGATGGTGGCGCATGGGTGAGGCATCCGGGGTTGGGGTTAGGGGGTAAGGGGGAGATGTCGGGGCATAGGAGATGGGAGATTTGTCGGTTTGGCGAGGATGCGGGTTTGGTGTACGATGTACCGTCAAGGTGAGGAAGTGACGGGACTGAGGTGTCGCCGGTACTTCCGCAGCCGAGAGGGCACCCTCTGCCCCGTTGTCGGTGAAGCTCTTGCGGTGTGAGCTACTTCCTTGGACCGTTTGACGTCTTAGTCGGACGCGGATGTTCCTTAACCAGCTCAGCCTAGCCCTATCGAGACCGTTGAACCTGGAGCTGTCGGAATGCAGAGGTGTGGTATATGGGTTATCCCTGGTCATGGATGATACAACACCTATATTTGTCGGGCCGCTCAGACGATGCTAGAGTACTAAGCCGGCGGCCGGTGATGGCGCAGGATTGAGGGTTGAGAGAACATCTCAGCATCATGGCAAGCCCTGAACGATTGCTGCCGTAAAGTCTTTGGGAGAGAATAGGTAGGTAGTTTATGAAACACTTTCTGTGATAGGACGAGTCTGCGCCAGGTGTCTACGGACTTTGTGCACAGTGGTTTGTTTTACAATCATGTGTTTAGGAGCCAAGAGCACAATCCATGGTGAAGTGCCCACTTTACCATCGAAACAGCCAAGCCCGACTACACCGTTGCCTAACCCATAGCCCATAGCCCATAGCCCATAACCAAAGATGTAGCCATAAGCATAGCCATACCATCCACCCAGCCTCGCCTCCCCAACCCTTCTCTCCCCGCATTCCCCTCCCCTCCCCTCCCAAACTCACACCAAGCAACACAACGCAACAAGCAGCACACCCCCGCAACTCCACCTCACTCATCCCTAAACCTCCACCTCCCCCCCTCCCTCATCGCCTCCCTATACATCTCCCCAACCCTCCTCCTCTCCAACCCCCTCGCCTCCTCCCGATCCCCCTCCAGCTCCTGCGTGCTCGGCATATCCGCCCGCCAGAACCCCGGCGGCGTCGTCCGCCGCTCAAACGCCTGGCGATGCCTGCCATGCCGATCCGCAAACGCCCTCGTCTTCGCGTCCAGCAAGACCTCCTTCCTCTCCGCCTCCGACATCCGCGCCACGCGCCGGTCGTGATCCGCGCCCAGATACTCTTTCAGCACGCGCGTCTCAGCGTGCTCTTGCGTGGTTTGGTCTTTGTCTTCTTCGGGGGGCGAGGAGCTCCAGAGGCCAGAGGTGTGAGGGGTGGGGAGGCCGCCGATCTCGACGAGGCGGCGGAGGGCCGAGCCGCAGCAGGTGGGGCGCGTGCAGCCTGGGAGACATCTGCGCTGGTCGTGGCTGCGGACGACTTCGGTGAAGGCGTAGTCGAGGCCTTGGGCGTTGTCGGGGTTGATTTTGAAATCGTCTGGTCCGAGGCGGTGTAGGGGCCGGGCACGGAGGGGTTCGTGGTGCGGGTCGGTTGGGTCAGGGTTGTGGTCGTTGGGTGAGGTTGGAGGGGGGCGTTGCCCTGAAAGTGATGGAGGTATGTCCTCGGCTGACTTCTCGCCGGTTTGACGAGGTTCGCGGCGCTTTCGGATGGGGTGGGTTGGACTGGGTCCGCGGTTTGGGTTGTCTGTTGTGCCACGAAGCTTATCTAGATCAAAACTGCCATTATCTCTTGTCCGTGAACTGGCCGTCGGCCTTGTGGGCGATTTCAGATTTGCCTTCGTGGTGTTGATAGAAGGACTCTTGGGTGATAATAGAGCCTTTTCCGGCGAGGGCTCGTCAAGTAGAGAGCCCAGTCGTCTGTGGATTTGAAGGTCTACTTTCTCCTGGTCATGTTGCCGTAGGGGCTTGCCAGTCTCCTCGAGGCCATCCCTCGGTGGAGACTTGGCTCCGCGACGAAGGTTATCTTCACTGAAGTTCTCTCCGTCCTCCATAACAAATACCAAGCGATCGGTAATATTATCACGTCTGCTTCCATGGTTCTGGCCTTTGAGGGTTGACCTTGGTCCACTAGTCCGAGGCTGAATCTGTGCATTCGGGTTGGTGAGCTGCAAGACCTTTGCAGCATCCGCTTTGGCAGCTGCTAGCTTTTCAGGATAATGCTTGGTAGATATCCCGGTCTTGGGAGGCGCACTGGAGGCTCGAACAGGCTCATCATCAACCTGCAAGGACTGCAACGTCAGTCGTTCGTGGTCATTGCCGTTTTCTGGTGTGTTCGGCGCCGCTAATGATAGGACTTCAGCACGAATATTAAGTTGTTCTGGGCTTTGCGGACGCAGTGTGTTCGCATCTAATGTCTGCAGCGGTATTTTCGGTCGCTGAAAGCTAGTGCTCGCTTCCAAATTAATGTCTTTTCTTTCCGATACAGAGTTGTTGATTACTGCTTTCAGCTGCCCCTCAGGCTCGTTCCATGGCCCCGTGCTCATTACTATCCCAGAACGTTGCTTGGTCCCCTGGGACAGACTCGATCTGTGACTTCTATTTGTCTCACCCGGGTTGGCTGCCATATTGTCCTTTATGACAAGACCAAGCTCCATTGGTCCTTCCAAAGGTTGATTATTCCGTGGAGCCTTACCTACCCTTACACCTGCGCCTGCAGCCAATGGGTTCGTTTGGGACAATCGTAGCAGTTCTTGGAGCCTGCGACGTTTTCTAGGTGTAATCAGTCTTGTCCCAACATCATCCAGGTCCAAACTATCCTGCATCACCAATTCTCCGCGTCCAGCTGGTGCCGGACTGCTCGAATTGTTTTCACTTTTCACATGGATAGGTTTCGTCACGCTCCCCACTTTTTGAACATCTTCGTTAATGGAAACGCTGGGAGTGTGGATGTTCGGTTGCCGCTTGCGCTTCTTCAACGATCCCTCAGAGACAAGCACCGGCTGATCAGATGAATATCCAGAAATGTCTGGTCGTAGTGGTTTGCTTGCTGTTGCTTGCAAGCCGCCACCAGGCTTAGACGTCGGCAACTTATCAGCACCATGTTCCCGACCATCTGTTTCGTCATCATGGTGCACTGCAAATTCCGATTTATCTTGATCTCGGGCACTCCCTTGTCCCTGCTCCAGGACATCGTTCGTGGCAGCTGGGTAGGACCTATTGTTGCGCGCTTCGGTAGGGGTGGCTAGGCCCTGTTGTGGAGACATTACGCTTCGAGCCGGACCGGGCAGCAACCTGGCTGACACGGAGGGTATCGCTGATGTATTGAGTTGCGCATCACGTCTGGGTCCATCATAAGAAATCGGTTCCACTTCTCTAGCCCTTGTATCAGGATCATTCCGCCTTTCACGTTCGGCGCCGTGCTGCTCTGTATTCTTCGCACGCTCTCTTGCCTTGCAACGTTCATACCAGGTCTCCCAAGTCTTGATATGCGCTTTTGCCGCCCTCAACTTCTCTATAGTCTTGTTATGCGCATTCTGGAGGCTCGAGTATTTTTGGGTTAAGGCAGTATACCTCTCGTCGACTTTGGCCACTACACGATCATAATGTAAGCAATCAAGATGGAATATCTGTCGCGTAGTTTGATACACCGAGGCAATGTAGGTTTCTAGAGGAATGGCCTGATAGACATACAACGAGTAGACTCCTCGGACAGAGCCTTTTCCAGTGTATAGAATTCCCTGTTGAATGAGTCGAAAAGGTTTGTACGGGCAGTCTGAAGAGCATCCATTGATTGTTGATGAGCGTGCTGACCCTTTCGGTAGTCTGTTGTCAAACGCGTTCTAGGTACAAAGTGGGGGACATAAATGTTCGGACACCTCATGAAATTAGGCGAAACCACCAATATTTACAACCTTATGAATTTATATGTTACTCAGACACAAGTTGTAGAATTAAGTCAAATGTTATATATGTGATAGTTTAGGTTCTAAACTCAGGTAAGATATAAAAATTATATGTCAGTAGTCTCATTTGTTGAATTTGACAGACTGTTTAAATTGAAGAGTGTGTGAACGCTCAGTACAAATTCAGTTATAATTGTTGATTATGAGCCTCAAATCAACAGACTGCAGCTCAAATTGATAGAACATCTTCTTCAAGTAATGCTTTAATACTATTCTTAATAGGAGTTTCTCATTTGTCATGTGGGCTGTTTTGTGTGGATTCAAAATTCATGAGTTGGATGGTGATTTTCACTAAGAAGTGTCCGAACATTTATGTCCCCCACTTTGTACCTGGTAGGGCTGGGAGGGACTAAGGTAAGTGAAAGACTAGGTTTAGCGTGTGGAGTGCTGCATCAACCTTGCAATGCATGTTAGTTGACAAAACAGTCTCCAGAGAGGATGAACAATGACACCACTTCACCAACATGAATCCGGAGAAGGGAGATAAATTAGGGAGGGCAAGTTGGGGTGGATTGTAGGCAGATAGGGTGTTGTGCAGATGGATATTCCAGCAAACTCCTGATCAGGCCAGGTCCAATGGCATATACAACAGGGAATGTTGTGCCATGGCGGCACTTTGACTCACACAGTCTGGCGAGCAAAGCGAGCCTACGGTTGTTTGAGCTCAATAGATGAGACCACAACACAGCCTGAAGGCTATTCTAGAACCAGTGACGTTCAATCACTGCCCATTGCATCTTCAGCTCAAACTCACCATGACCGTCTTCTGGCCGCATGTTTTCAGTATTCCGCCTGCTCGTATACCTCGAGTAAGTTCGGTACGTTTCATTTCAGGAAGTGAGGGGGTAAGCATGACGGCAGTAGGGACTGCGGTCCTTGACGGATGGGATATCTCGTTCACTCGTTGTGGCCATCAGCCGTCACTGCATTGACCTACTTCACTTCACTCGCTGTGCAGACTGGCGCATTGTGATATTTCCTCTTGAGTCACAATACGCTCTCTTGGTGGTTTGATTGATCAAATGTATCCATTTATCTATTACGACCGCAGAGATGGCCTGCAAGAAACTGTGGGCTACCGACCTAGATACATATCAAAGCTACCCACGTCAAGTCAAGTTAAAATCTTCCTTCCCGCTTCGAGATCCCCAATCTCCTTTTCCAGCGCAGCACGCTTCCTCTTGGTCGAAGCGTCCTCGCCGGCAATATCTTCGAGCTGCTCGGCCGTCAGGCGGTTAACAAAGGTCGGCGAGAAGAGCTTCAACGGTGTGCGGGGTCCCGTAACGAGGTGGTAGTCGGCCGCTTGCATGCAGAGGTTGTCTACGAAGCGCTTGCGAGCCACCTTATAGTAGGCCTCGAGGATGTCATGAATCTCGCGGACGACGTGGTCGACATTGGACATGTTCTGACGGCTCTTCAGGATGTCGTCGAGGCTGACCACGACGCCATGCGAGCAGTCGTTTGTCGATTTACCTTCCAAATCTGCCCGCATGCGCTTTTGGCGACTTTTGACGTTTTGTATCAGCACCTCTTTTGTCTGTCAAGGACTTCGGATAGGAGAATCTGTTTACTAACCTCTTCTCCAGATTATCGTTGAAGTAATGGTTGAGTGTGATAGGTGTTCCCATTCTTTCGACCTCGAGTAGAAAGTCTGCGTGGTCGATTGCTCGTTTGTACATGAGCCGGAGCGGCTCCAGCATCACCGACACAATGCCATCGCGAACACGAGAATTTGGGCAGATACGGTCAAGTAAGGTAAGAATAAAGGTGTGCGCCATACTGACCACGTCGGCAATATAGCCCACTGCTAGATCCACCCATCTAGAAGACTGCGTCTTTATCGTTGTTGCTAAGAAGGAGCCGCCGAAAGTCCCCAGTTCAAAGCCGCGGGATGTAGTGTACTCGCCTTTGAGCCAAGAGTGAATATCCCAGTGCGTGCTAGCTTCAATGTTTTGACAGGAGGGCATCATGTCTTCAAGATCGCCATGATTATCCGTTGTCCGCACAGTTAACCTTGGATTTTTTCCGGAAAATCCACCATCGGGAAGCGCTTCGTATAAATTCTTGGCTGGCATCGGCGGCATCGGGTCTGTTGTTTTCCCGCCGTCAAAGTCGTACAAGTGACCATGCAACTTGACGGCTCCTTCCAATGCCTCATTTCTATTCACCACAGCAGTCGCAAATTTGAGACTTGGGTACTGATCGAACCAGTCGCTGCCAACATAGTTGGCATTGAGAGCAAAATCAGCAATCTTCTGGAAACCCATACTGAAGTCCATGAGATACTGGCGCTGCTCTTGCATGGTGTCGCGCTTAGGTCCCAGTTTAGTCATAGCCTGCTTGGACGCAATGAGCTTCTTATGGATCTCAGACTTGACCTAGGAATAGGTCAGTAAGAGGAAGCTTGAATCAGGTGGTGGGTTTCAGGTGCACACCTTGGGAAATTCGCGGCGGATGTTGCTAGCAAGTATCTCCTGCAAACGACTGCGCAATGCAGCCACACCAACCCGCTCCTTATCGAGCTTATTCCATGGAGATCTGTCGCTGAAAAACCGAGCTTCAACAGCTGCCCTATCAGAGTTGGGATCCGAAAGCTGCCCCTGTCCCAGGTTGCGAACCATACACCATCCAAGATTGAGCTTGTGCCGCTTTCCCTCCACAAGGTCCATCACTGGGGTCTCGGCTCCAGTATCAACCAGATCCGGCTTCGTCAAGACACCCAGAGTCCTGTGTCCATCTTCGTCATACTTTTCCGCCATGGACAAGATTTCTTGAGTCGCAATATCCACGTTGGCAGGAATCACTGTGAGCATGACCGATCTCGGATTCTGCATATATCGTACTACCATGGCCGTAACCATCTCCTTGTCCCTGATCGTCGTCACTCCTTCTGTCGTCTTCCTGAAGATCCCCGGAACATCCACGACGGAAAAATGTTCCTGATCCGGCCCGCAAACTTCCAGCCTCAGCACATCCTCGGAGAACGTGCTCTTGCTTCCTGAATCATCTTGCCCCCCTAGATCCATAAGATCGTGTACCTAAGACCATTAGCTGCAACCCAACATAGAGATGTAGATACTAAGCCATTCAAACCTCAGTCATAATCTCCGCAAACAATGGCGCATCCAACGACGTAATGCCCGTCTTCGACCACGCTTGAACCTTGGCGGCGTGCTTCGGACCGGCGTTACTGGCCGCAATGATCGAAACCGAAATACTCGTCTCCTGCGTTCGGCGAAACGTGATCTGCGTCGCAAAACGAGTGCATAGACCGCTGTCCCTGGGAAACGGTAGATTTGTGAGTCCTTCCAGGACCGAGCTTTTGCCGCTCGACTGATCGCCAACTACCACGAGTTGTGGCAGGGCGATGTAGTCCCCGGCGCCACATGTGAAGAGCTTATCAATCTTCTTCAGTAGGACGGGGTCGGCGAATTTGTTCGCCACGAGGGCGTTGTCGTCAGGTGCCGGACGCATTTTGAGCCACTTGGACTGAGCCGTTATGCGTCTTTTGAAGAATTTGGGGGCCAGGATGACAAGACTGGTGAGGTCAAACGGAAAGTTCGCCGAAGGATGAGGGGAGAGAAGTGTAAATTAAGATAAGGTGGACCAAGGTACTAGAACGACAGAAATGGTGAGGTCAAACGGAAAGATCGCCGAAGGATGAGGTAGAGTAGAGTGAATCAGGGTACCACACCGCCTTAAGTAGACGCTGTGGGTCTTCGAGAATTCTAGTGATCAAAGAAGCGGCGGAGGATGCTCACAGCGCCGACTAAGCATTTTCTACCCTTCCATGTAAGGAACCGTGCCGGCTTGGACCTGTCGCACAGGTACCTGCACGACTGGAAACCAACATGATTGCTTAAGGAAAAGCTTTCAAACGGAACGTCATTGCCTCAAAGGGAAACAGCAAACGGACGTCGAAAATTACTCGCTCGCTGTATTCTCCTCGTCTATATGCTCAGAAATCAGTAGTAGTAGTATTAAAAACCTGATGGATGAGAGCTTATATTGAGGACTGCACTCGACCCTAATCCACCAAGGGTCTTCTGGCGGGATGTCCATTTTATAAAGAGACTGTCTTGTCGAGCAAAGCCAGTCATTGTCCACATGAACTTCCAAGGGCGGTGGGCCAGATAGCAACCACTCATGTGGTCGCTGTTCCAACGGCCAGCACGCGAATCTATAGAATAGAGTAGCTAGCAGTGTACTCAGCAACAGATATCACAATGGACTGGGACGATGCCAAAGAAACGCCCCTTGGATAGATATTGCGTAACAATATGCAAAACGCGGTTTTGTCCGTCCGAAGAGAAGCTCTGAGATGATTTTTCGTTCAATCGAGATCATAAGTAGCTTCGGAGGTTGACAATAGGCTGATGTGGAAGGCAAAATTTTGCGCCTCAAGATCTCGGAAAAAAATCCGAGTTTCACCAGAGAGAAAGACCAGATCAGTATCCCATAACTTTGCGTTCCCCGAGAAGTCTGTCCAAACATCTTTCTTGCCCGACCGACCTTACTCCTCCTGGTGTTGTCCTAGCGTCTCCACCCGTTCGCTCCAGTTCACGCAGACGTGTACTGTGACGAAGGCCCAAACCGATACGGCTCCGGCTCCTGCTCCATGCCACGGGCCTGCCGAATCGCACGGCCATGGCGCACGCCGTGGTAGGTCCACGCACCATAAACCAGAGAAATGATGAAGCAGGTTCTAAATTGGTTTTCGCGAGACATGTCAGTTGGAAGGGGCTCTCTTCTTTGAAAGCAAAAATTCGAATTGGGCGCGTGTAGAAATTGGATGAAGTCCGAGGAAGGGGGAATGAAGAAGTAAACTTGTTGTCTGGATCATTGCGAAGAGGGGTATGGCCAGTTGGTGAAAGTCAAAGGAGAATGATGTATGGAAGAGGACAGGAGCATATCGGATATACATACAGTATCACAGCCGCGGCAATAGGCGACAGCGCCATCCGGCTCCGGCCCTCCTCCATCAGCACAAACGTCGCTATGGCGAAGACGAGTAAGGCGATCCACAGGACCACCTTAACGATCTGGAAGATGAGGTATGTGACTACAGAGAGGGCACGGTTGGCGAAGAGGACGATCTCCGTGACTTCGAGGACGAATGGGATGGCACAGATAACAAGTGCGTCGAAGCGTTGGCTGTGGGTGGTCAGAAGGGTAGGGAGTCAGTATAGAGTACATCCTACTGTAGTTGGGGGAAAGGGCGAGGGGGGGGGAAGAGTGGTCTCTGGGTGTTCGGGGGGGTCTCTTGGAGAGATTCGGAACACCCCACGAGATTGGAAAGATTAGAACTCACACATTGCTATACCCAATACCCAGCAGCAGCGAGATGGTAATGATGTTCCAGAGCATGAGGCAGATGTGTATTATCCACAAGGGAATCAGGGCTCGCTTGTACCACGGGGAGTTTGTAATGGAGCCGATTTTGGAGGTGTGTGTGCTTGTGTGTGTGTGAACGAAAGAGAGAGAGAGTGTGTGAGAGAGAATGGGAGGATTCCCCGGCCTATAAGCTTATATTCTGCTGTGCGGTATGAGGAGCAACGACTAAATAACAAGTCCTTCCTATGCCTTGAAGGGGCTCAATTGAATTCGGATGATGAAAGGGACGATATGGACGCAGAGACAGCAAAGGCGAACCGAGAGGGAAGATCTCCAACAATGTTGCAGTAATGTCAACATCCTCAACAGAAGGAACACAGCATATATAAGCATATCTGCATATACCATCGGACAACGTGATTGAGCAGAATATGCCAAAAAAAAACCAACATCGCTGGCCTACGCCTTGACACCTGTCCTAACAAGCCCTCCCCCGCCAGCCCCGAAAGCGTCAACGCGAAACAGTTCCCACAAGCCTTGCGGGAGCAAGCGAAGAATGCGCCTTGGAGATCCCGGGCCTATGAGATGGAGGAGGGGACGGTTTCACTGGCCACTACCACGATCCTTTGAGCTGAAAAAGATGAGAAAGACCTTCGGCTGGGGCAAGGCTGAGGCTGGGGTGGCTATGGCTTGTTCCAACTTATGGTGCCAAAGTCGCGCCAAATTCCCTTTGGACAAGCAACGACGAAAAGGATGAATAACAACGATAGTGGCGGTTATAAGATCTGAAACGAACACGCCGTTCCCCAGAATAGGATCAGAGGTTGAACCCACCGACCCTACTGAGCCTGTCTGTGCCCGATTCCCGTGGCCTCCTGCTGCCTTCTTCGTGGCTTGCCAAATTTGAACTACCTACCAAATTTCAAGCCGGAGAGCGAGGAAGAAAGTGACATCAGAGCCGAGATCTTGGTACTCAAAAGTTTCGTTGGAGTCATTCATTGATTGACTGAAGATTCCATCCATTGGTCTTCCCAAAACCTTTGTCGAGAGCAACCGACCTCAAACCAACCGACCTGCATCCGTAACGGCTGCATTATGTAAGCGAGTCTGGCCCTTCCAAGGATTGTCTTTGTCATCAATCTGCGGCAACCATTCCAGCACCACTATGACGCTGTGCTGTTTCTACCACATGTAGTAATCCACAGGCGTTCACAAGGACATAGATCTCTTATTGTAGGTATGCCGAAGCGAGCTCGATCGGATGTGACTTCTGAGGACCCTACTTCAAAACGTGCACGCTACAGCCATGTCGATAGACTATCAGGTTTGAGCGACGAGCTTATACTAAGAGTGCTATCCCACCTACCAGTTCCGAATCTGACAACATGCCAAAGGTACGCTGGTCGGCATACAGCGTGTTAAGCCTTACTGATCAATTAGGCTATCTCGTCGCTTCAACGCGATAGCAGGCGATTCTCAACTATGGAAGTCGGCGTACTACAATCGTTTCGTGCGCCCGCGGGCTTCCCGAATACCAGGCATCAGAGACAATGATGGTTTCGTACGCAATCTGACATACTCGTCAAGGGGGTCAAGATGGCTAGACGACAGCCACTTGGTCAGCGAAGGGAGGAACCCGAATTGGAAGAGACAGTATAAGCTTCGCCACAACTGGTCCCAAGGAAGATGCGAGATCAGCGAGATCCACGTCGCTGAGCAACCTCCTGTGCCGCCTCTGCTTGTCAGATTGCATAGAGGTGTTGTGTTTACTGTTGACTGCACGGCCGGACTCCGAGCATGGAGCTTGAGAGGAGAACAGAAGCTCATTGCAACTGCCTGTCTTGAAAGCGATGAAGCAACGCGTGTCAGCGAGAGCGCACCAACCGCTCTAGCAATTGATGTTCACAACGAAGAGAACGATAGGATCAGAGTGGCTGTTGGATTCGCAGACGGTCACTTTGGCATATACGAGCTGCAACGAGATGCGAGTATCTTTGTCCACCAGTACACACATCCACCGTCCTCTAATGGCATGATATCAGCGATTGCATACAACTTCCCACATTTTCTCACTATGACAGAAGCCCAACTTCTTTCTCTATATTGTTTTGAAGTCAAGCCAAAGCAGCAGGCTGCAATGGAGAGCCTACATCCTCCTCGGTTATTATCTTCATTGCGGTCCCACACAGTCTGGCCGCCGTTGTCACTTTCCTTGCGAGGGTCGTCGGAGCACATTACGGCATCTATAGCATATGCCTTACCCACTTATTTATCCGGGTGGTCCGTCGGACTTCAAGAATTACGTCTCACCCTAGAAGGAGACGTTCTGGAGTCACGTCTTGCGTCAGCCATTGATCAAGGGTTCCAACCCTTTTACCCCCTGTCTTCTTCATCACCTTCATCATTATTGCAGCAGGAAAACTCCGCCACGAGGAGTACACTGGTCGAACGGCTTCTCTCATCCACAAAACCGACCTCCCTATCATACTCTCATCCATATCTTCTGGCATCACATCCGGACAACACGCTGAGTCTTTACATGGTGACCTCCACCACCGATGTGCTGTCCATTGGCAATGGAAGGCGACTCTGGGGCCACACCACCTCTGTGTCAGGGGCTCACGTCGGTGATCGGGGCAAGGCCGTCTCGGTAAGCTCCCGCGGCGATGAGCTTCGAGTTTGGGAACTCGAAGGAGGACTGTCAAAACGACGTGTGACTGCCGCTGAAGAAAGCGTAGAAGTGCGAGCAGGGATAAGAGACAATGCAGTAGAAGAGCATGTCACTAACAGTCTCGAAGTGAGTGCTGCGCGTAACGCCCTACGCAGACTCGGTGATGAGCGACACGCAGCAGAGCTTGCAGTCGCCCCTGGCTGGGTCGGTTTCGACGAAGAGAAGGTGGTCGTCTTACATGAAAAGGGATTAGGAACTCAAGCACTGATTGTGTATGACTTTACGTAGAGCCTTCAATTGAGGATAGTCTCAACGAAAACGGAGGTTGTTCATCGAAGGTGTGATGCTGTTTAGAATCGATATCTCCGCCGGTCACAGGGACAAAGTCAATCAAATAATTAGAAGTCCACCAAATGACTGTCGGGTGTCGGTAAATACAGCGTGGAAAGCTGACGAAGCTTTTCTGGTTATACCTAACCTAGACGGTCAAAACATACGCCTCTGATGTATTCATGATGTTCTCGCATCCTCAGCACGGCCTCTTCGGCTCGATGCTCGAAGATAGTTTTCCATTCAAGTACGCATCAAGGGTCGGTGCCGACAACAAAGCCGCTCGTGGAAGCTTTGGTGTGTCTAGCACTCGAGATTCGTTCTTGTATCTCTCCAACTAGGGCTCTGAATTTCTTGATCTTGCCCAAGATGCCCGTTCGACTGCCGGCCTTGAAGAAGACTGATATGGGCTGATCCACCTCAGCAGACGTCGTGAAGCTGTGGGAAGGTTACCGATGATCAAACAAATCTGCAGTCTTCGTGACTGTATTTCCCAAATATCCAAATGTCAGGTCAAGAACTGAGAGACCTTGCATCCATGGTAAAGTACCTGGTACTTTAAGCTAAACCGCTTCGGGAGGCGCAACCACTTACAGTGGAAACGCGGTTCACGACTCACGCTCCACTCCTTCACTGTGTGCTTCCCGTCGTCCTCCATCACCACCCTCCTCTCGCTACCTTACCCTCCTCTCACTCAGCCATCATTGTATCCTCTGCACCGAAGCGTTCTAGCCAATATGGCGGACGAAATCAAGATCGATAAGCAAGTCTTCGAAAACCGCATCTCTCACTTCATCTCAGCATGGAAAGCCGACAAGCGATCGGGCGACGCGTTATTCGGCGGAGTTGGATCTATCGTGATCTTGATGGGCAAGACAGAAGAGTCAAATTCATTCCAGAAGAATAATGCCATGCATGTAGGTATTTCGAAATCCCGCTCAAGCTCATCAGATCTTCAACACTGAGGACGACATCACGAGGCTGATGCTTTCTCTTCGATCAGTTCTGGTTACTAGGTTACGAGTTCCCGGCGACCCTTTTCGTCATTGCAGCCGAGGCTCTTTACATCGTCACTACAGCTAAGAAAGGTATATCAAGGTTCAACTTCAACATGGGCTAGCACTAATCGCTCTGCCGATGCGGTCCAGCCAAGCATCTGGAACCCTTGAAGGGAGGCAAAGTTCCAGTTGAGATTCTCGTTCGAGGCAAAGATGCGGAACAGAACAGCAAGTTGTTTGAGAGATGCGTGGATATAATTAAGGGCGCGGGGGTACGCTAAGTCGATAGGCCACGTTGTGGAGGATGGATTTATGCTGATGTGGGGTACAGAAGAAAGTCGGTGTCATAGCCAAGGATACTTCAACGGGGCCATTTATAGATGAATGGAAGAAAACCTTCGGAGATGCTTCCAAGGAGGTGGAGGAAGTCGACATTACTAATGCGATCTCAGCGGCAGCGCTGTCTGTAAAAGACGAGAATGAATTGGTATGTCAAAGCTTCCGAGCTATGTTCTCCCCATGGCTTATGTGTCAAACTTAGCGTGCCATGCGCAACGCTTCGCGAGCATGCACTGGCCTTATGGCGCCATGGTTCGTCGAGGAGATGTCGGAGGTGCTCGATTCAGAGAAGAAGGTGACTCACAAGGCTCTGGCGGAGAGAATCGATGCAAAGATCGACGACGCAAAGTTTTTCCAGAAATTAGCGAAACTACCGCCTGACTTCGATGCCAGCCAACTCGATTGGACATACGGACCTGTAATACAGAGTGGAGGCAATTATGACCTCAAACTTACCGCCCAACCCGATGACAACTTTTTGCATGCAGGTGTCATCATCTCCGGCTTTGGTCTTCGATATAAAACTTACTGCTCTATCATCGCACGAACTTATCTAGTCGATCCCAATAAGTCACAGGAAAGTAATTACAAGCTTCTATTGACAATACACGATGCCATACTAAAAGACATTCGAGAAGGTGTGGTGGTGAAGGATCTCTACAACAAAGCACTCGGCATAATCAGGTCCAAGAAGTCGGACTTGGAGAAGCACTTTCTAAAGAATATCGGCGCAGGGATTGGTATCGAAACTCGGGATAATACACTGGTGCTGAATGGGAAGAATGCGCGCACCCTGAAGGACGGTATGACGCTGTGTATCACTACGGGATTTAGCGACATCCAGAACCCCGACCCACAAGACAAGAAGAGTGGTGTTTACTCGTTGCTCGTCTCCGACACGATCAGGGTGACCAGAGTAGAGCCTGTGATCTTCACGAAAGATGCTCCTTCCGACATTGAGTCCACATCATTTTTCTTCAAGGACGAGGACGAGGAGCCAGCACCTAAAGCGAAAGAAAAGAAAGACTCCAAAGTCGGTGCTGTCGCGACAAAGAATATCACTAAAACAAAGCTGCGTGCCGAGCGGACTACACAAGTTGATGAAGGCGCCGAAGCGCGGCGGCGGGAGCATCAAAAGGAGCTCGCGCAGAAAAAGCAGCAGGAGGGTTTGGAGCGGTACAGCGAAGCGACGGGCGATCAGAATGGCGTTACCCAAAAGAAGTTCAAGCGGTTTGAGTCCTACAAGAGAGACAATCAGTTCCCGGCTAGAGTCAAGGATCTGGTAATTGTTGTCGATGCCAAGAACTCTACGGTCATACTGCCTATCATGGGCCGGCCGGTTCCGTTTCACGTCAACACGATCAAGAACGCAAGCAAAAATGACGAAGGTGAATTTGCGTATCTACGAATCAACTTCCTATCGCCGGGACAGGGTGTGGGCAGGAAAGATGAACAGCCTTTTGAAGATGCTTCAGCGCACTTTGTACGAAGCTTGACGTTCAGATCAAAGGACAGGGATAGGATGCAGGAGATTTCACAGCAGATAACGGATCTGAGAAAGAACGCAGTGCGTAGAGAACAGGAGAAGAAAGAAATGGAGGATGTGGTGGAGCAAGATAAGCTGGTTGAGATTCGCAGTATGTCCGAATCGCTGTATTGGTGGGTGCGAACAGCTAATGTGCCACAGATCGACGACCTCAACGGCTTGGGGATGTCTTTGTCCGTCCTGCGATGGATGGAAAGCGAGTACCTGGGGAGGTCGAGATCCATCAGAACGGTTTGCGTTATCAGTCGCCCTTGCGTCAAGATCACCGTATAGACATACTCTTCAGCAACGTCAAACATCTGTTCTTTCAGCCTTGCGCCCACGAACTCATCGTTCTGATCCACGTACATCTCAAGAATCCAGTCATGATTGGGAAGAAGAAAACAAAAGACGTGCAATTCTACCGTGAGGCTACGGACATGCAGTTCGACGAGACGGGAAACCGCAAACGAAAGCACCGTTATGGCGATGAGGAGGAGTTTGAGCAGGAGCAGGAAGAGAGACGGAGGAGGGCAGCGCTGGATCGAGAATTCAAGAATTTTGCCGAGAAGATATCGGACGCCGGAAAGGAAGACAAAGTCGAAGTAGACATTCCGTTCAGAGAATTGGGCTTCAACGGGGTACCGAACCGGTCGAATGTTCTGTGTCAGCCATCGACGGATTGCTTGGTCCAGTTGACGGAACCACCTTTCATGGTGATTACGTTAGAGGACATCGAGATTGCACATCTGGAGCGAGTACAGGTAAGGTCCAGCATGATCAAGACTCGCGAAGGTGAAATGCTTACACGCTATACAACAGTTCGGCCTCAAGAACTTCGACATGGTATTCGTCTTCAAAGACTTCCACCGACCACCCGTGCACATCAACACCATCCCCGTCGAGTCGCTCGAAGGGGTCAAGGACTGGCTCGACTCTGTTAACATCCCGTACTCGGAAGGCCCGCTGAACCTGAACTGGGGCACGATCATGAAGACGGTCATCGCGGACCCGCACCAGTTCTTCGCCGACGGCGGCTGGTCCTTCCTGGCCACCGAATCCGACAGCGAAGACGGCGACTCGGAAGAGGAGGAGTCTGCCTTCGAGATGTCGGACGAGGAACTGGCGGCGTCGGAAGTGTCGTCCGAGGACGAGTCGGACTTTGACGATGATGCGTCGGCTGATGCCAGCGAGGAAGCTAGTGCGGACGAGGAAAGTGCGGGCGAGGATTGGGATGAGTTGGAGAAGAAGGCGAAGAAGAAGGATCGGGAGGGGGGCCTGGACGATGACGAGGGGGGGAAGAGGAAGCGGTAGGAATGTGACGATGGTTCTTTTGAGCGGGTTTGATAGTTTGGGTTCCGACCGTGCTTGTTCACCACACTTCTTTGCCATGTATTTTATCTGGTGCTACTTCCTGTCACTTTGGGCGTCCAGTGCCGTCAGCCCTGAGCTGCGGACGACGCGTGTTGGCGGGCGGCAGGTCATTCGCAGGCCGGGTTAGTATCATACCAAGTAAGACAGGACAAAACTAGCGGAAACTAGAAGAACGATTCCGAATATGCATTCGAAAGCATCTGACAGCCATGATGCTCCGAGTGAACAACATCACCGTCCAGATCAGGATGTTTAGGTTACTGAGCCACACCAAGGGAGTCGACGATATTGACATACTGTGTACCTACTCACAGAAAGAACAGCCGTCCTTAGTTTTCGATGTAAGGCATTCCATTATCTCTGTCTCTCCATACGCTTGTCCCTTCAATTCACTCAGTACCCCGTAACATGTCAAGTAAAGGCAGAGATCCCGAACCTTGTGCACCCTCCATTTCCCCACCCCTCCCTCCATTTCCCCACCCTCCAAACCACCCCACACTCTACAAACCCACACACGCAGACCACTATGGCTCCACAAACACCCAACAACAACAACAACAACAACAACAACCCATCCCAAAATGCCTCTCCAACCCTCCCCAACATCCCCTCCGAAACGCCGACCCGTCCCACCCCTTACCCCCCTCCGCCCAACCTCGCAGCACGTCCATCCCTGTCATCCACCCCTCCCCGCCCCGAAAATCATGATGATCTCCCAAACACCATGCCCGGCCATGTTCCGCCCCTCAGCGACGTCTGACCACGAGCCTATCAACCACCCACGTACGTAATCCCAAGCCCAACCAGCAGCAGCCTTGGAGGACCTATGTCCCGCCGTGGCTCGGGCCATGACTTGACCGATGTGTTACCCTGCTCGGTGCGGTGCGGTGCGGTGCGGTGCGGTTGCGTTCCTCGCTGAGGTGCCTATCCTCGAGCGTGTGTTGTGCTGTCTGTTCGAGGAGGGGATTGGGCTGGGGCGGGGGATGTGGGAGATTGGTGGGGTGGGGTGAGGGGGAGTGAGTGGGTGAGTGAGTAGGTGAGAGCGTAGTAAACGTTGTCTCCGTCTCATAAAGCTGTGGTAGGTAGATTTAGTTCTGCTGCGGCGTCGGACGTCTCCTCGTTTGCCGTTGGGTCCTTCAGAGCCATCTACGTTAGCCGTGGTAGGACTGCTTGGAGAGGAGCTACCTAGTCTCTACAAGCGGCTCCTTTGGATGAGCTGGGTAGGGCGAGGCGCGGGTACAGTCCAGCCGTGTCATCGAGGTCGGACGCGGGAGAGAAGGGTATTGGACGGGGAGGGATGGGGGGGGGGAGGGAGGTTGTGAAAAAAAGAGATGTTTTGGAGGACTGAGAAGGAGAGCCAGCCATTGGGACCATCAGCCGATTGGTTCTGCCACAAGTCTGACGAAGGAGCCAGAAGGTAGCTCGGAATGTCGTTGAGGAACACGAGCGATGTGATGCGGATGAGACGACGATTTGTACCATAGGAAGTCAAACTCGTCTTTGAACATGGGGTTGGAGAGTTGATCAAGAAAATTGGACAGAGAGATGTATTGTCTACACGGTGAACGAGATCCCAAAGCGAAGAAGATAGAGTACATGGTGCATATGTGAACACCAGTGCTGGGTAGGCTTTGAATGGTATAGTATAGGGTTTTCGAAACGAGCAAGCAGGTGCTGTGCGGTGCGGTGCGAGGGGTCGGTACTGGCCCCTTTCCTTGATATCGAGTCGACGCGGCGAGATGCGTACACCACGGTCCGGCACCGACGACCCTCCTATTTCCCAGCGCGGTAGTTCATGTAGAACGTATGCATGCGATCCTGCTGCAACGGCGTGAAGCCCGTATAACTACCCCTCAAACCATCAGTCCCATTCATTCTCCCCCCAAGGATCCCTTTCACCGCAAACCGAAGAAAAAAAAGGGAAAAGAGAACAGAGAAAAGAGCACTCACCACCGATCCGTCGAATAATCCATATAATTATGAACATTATCCACCCCCGGATCCCCCGGACAACTATCCTTCCCCACCGGACACCCACTCGTCGCCGTACTCTGCTGCGGCGTATCCGCAATGAAATCCCCCGCATCCGCCGGATCGCACGTATTATCCTGAAACGGATGCAGCAGCCCAAACCAATGCCCAACCTCATGCACCGCCGTCAGACCCTGCGTGTACCCGTACACGTTGCCCCCGGGCATGCTGCCGGCTAGGATGTTGCAGCCGTCGTCGACGTAGTACTGCGGGGGCGTGGAGGGGGTGACCCAGGTCGCGGGGAGCGAGCAGTAGCCGAGTAAAAGGGTGCCGGGCGCGCTGGGCGTGAGGGAGGGCGAGGAGAGGTTGGTTTGTAGGTAGATGTTGAGGTCGCGGTAGGTGCCGTTGCGCAGGGCGCGTTTCATGGCGGCGTCGTCGGCGTCGGTGGCCCAGGTGTTGTTGGTGGTGAAGGTGGTGCCGCCGTAGACGAAGAAGATGTAGTTCGGGTAGTAGGCGTTGGCGAGGGCGGAGAACTGGGGTCTTGTCAGTTATTCGGTCAAATACGTTTGTTTGGGCTCTCTGTTGTGTCCGTGCTTGGCGCGATGTTTTCGGCTTGGGCGATCGGGGAGAGGGGAGCTGTTGAAAGGGTGCGAGGGAGGGCGGAGAGGGAGGGCAAACCTGTTCGTATATCATAGACATGTTGACAAAGCCCTTCTGATCCTCCGTGCTGACGACGTGGAAGAAGACCTTGACCGCGAGGGGGCTGTTGCTGTTGGGTTGCGCCGTCGTGCTGTTGGCGGTCGTCGTCCGGCCTCGGATCCGAGGCGGGCCTTTGTGTGCCTTGCTGTGCGCCGCGACGAGCTCGGCGCTCGGCGGTGGGGTGCCGCATCCTCGCTGGAGAGCCTGTTGCTCGCTGGCGACGACGTTGACGGTCAGGAAGAGAACGACGGCTAATAACGCGCTGAGCGGGCGGAAGAGATTGGATGTCTTCATGATGCCGATTGGTTTCCTCTTTCGGGGTTATTGTTGACGGTCGATTGGCCAGATGTACGTATATAGATTTCTTTCTCAAAGAAAAGACTTAAAGAAATGGACTTCCTAAATCTCTGAATTAGGGCTAGCCGGGAGTCAGGACGTCGGCTGTCGACGACTAAGACTCGTGGGAGCTATGAAAAGAAAAACCGTCGATCACGGCAATCACCTCCGCTTATATACTGTCAGGCCTCTCCTTTCCGATCTCAAGCGGGGGTTGTTCTCCGTAAAGCCATTCTTCGATCGATTGATTTGAGTAACGTAGAAGACCTCAATGATTTGGTAGGCGGCAGTAACGGCCCAGGTTTATTTGTCAGTAACGATCAGTAACAAGGCCTGTCAAAGGATGTGGTGCCGTCGTGATGTGGGAGATTTTTGCTTGTGGGAGTTGGCCGCAAGCGGTCATGGCTGAGAACCTCAACAAAGACCACGGTCATCCAAATGACAAACGCTTCCACGGTCACATCACTGAAAATGTTTGCAGGATTGAAATTCATAACATGATGTGGTGGACTTAATTCCAGACTATCGCAGACCCTCATGCAAAGGCATTACCCCAGTACGCCTTCACCCCACAGAAAAGATAAGACCGCTCCAGACAAAATGGAAAGTATAATCAGGCCGTGTCGTGACCAGACCTGTGATCCCTCCCGGTCGCCGTTGCACTACCTGGCTGGTCATTGTTCCATGTAAGGTACGTGTGGTCGCCGAGTTTTCTGGAACAAGGCATGTAGGAATTAGCACGTGACCACAAAGCAGACCATTAAAATGAGCCCACCTTGGCTTGATGAGATGCGTCACAGTGAACAAGAACCCGAGCACGATGCAAATACCTCCAACAACGACGTATGCGATTCCCAAAAACGGATTCTTGCCTCCCATCACGGTCCGTGTGGAGATGACAATGGACTTCGTGCCTCCATATTTTGTAGCGGGAAAATCTGCTTGAATATCAGTACATGGCTCCCATTCCAAATCGATTGATGCGTACTGAAACCAATGTCGACCTGATACATGCCGCTTGTCATGCTATCATTGTCGTTCCTGAGAGCTAATTTGCTAAACGTCGGCAACCCGGCAGTCCTCATCCACACCTGGAATGCTTCATCGTCCTTCAGGTTCGGTGGCGGATGGTCCACGGTATAACTACCATTTGCCCACCTCTTCTCCCAGTTTGGTGGTACCGCAATCTCGTCGACTTTGTATTTCGTCGGGCCGTACAGGGCCTTGTCGCTATCCCACGATATACCCTTGTCCGTCATGGTGTAAGTCTGATTGTTAGCACCTCCCACCCTGATGGGGCTGTGGAAGGTGTCGTTAAACAACGAATTGGCGATCAAGCCGCAAGGATAGTAAGGCTTCCCGTTGGGCGCGAAACGTAGTGGAGTACAGGAGCCTTTGTCGATCGCATCACTCGACACCGCAACTCCCTGCAGTTGGCTGGTGTCCAACGATTTGACGTATCTGCGGTGATTCTGGTAGAAGTTGGTCAGACGGTAGTAGAAGAGCACTGGCGGCCCAATGTCCTCGGGTATGTTGAACGTCAACGAGCAGATGGTGGTGGGGACATCAGCACCGGGACCGTAGTGAACCGTCGTCGTGTTGCGTCTCCACATCGGCGGTGGGCTGTTGGTGCTGTTTGAGGATTTGAAAAAGGCTTTCACGTTGTTGTGGGGTATCGGCTGGAAATCGGCAGGGCTGTTGCCCATCGGCGCCGCTCTCTCACAGTCCGAGTAATCTATCACGAGTTCCTGGACCTATACGGAACAGCGATAGTCAGGCCGACCCATCCAAAGCGAAATGATGTGCGCTATTGTTATACTGACCTGCGCGCTGGCGTAGAGCAACAATCCACCAATCGGAGCGAATATGATCCCGATCGCGAAGAACAGAGGAAGGACGGTTTTGGGAGTGAGGATGGGCCTGAGAACCACGTCAGCTGGCGGTGATCGCTGGCTTTCCACGTAGAGGACTTACTGCCATGCCTTCAATCGCTGTTGTCGAAAAGCAGTATCTGAAGGTGCAGCAAGACCTGGTCAGAGGCTGCGTCTTCTCACAGGTGTCGGAGAGGACAACGTGGGAGGGACCGTACTTGCGGGTCTCCGGTTCTTCGCCTTCTTCTTCTCCCCCACCTTATGCTGATCTTGATCATCTGCCATCTCCGGATTCATTGTCTGGGTTTGCGACATCATATCGCATCGATGTGGTGTTTCTTTCCAACACGTCGTGGCCTGGTAAGTTAGTTGCAGTAGTAGTTCGGTGATGACAACTTGCCGGGGCCGTTCGGAGTTACGCTAGAGGCGGGTGACTAACGTTAAAGTAGGCAGCCCTGCGGGATACGGCTGATCAGTGCGCAGCGGCTGCGCCAGTGTCTATTCTGAGGTACAGTATCCGTAAGGTAGTCGTAACTCTCAGGGACCTACACGTACCTTACTCTTACCATTTACCAGGTAGTCTGCAGAATTAGTGGTAGGGTCTGTTCACGCAGGTTTTTGTATTGAAAGCCGGGAGCATTGGGATATAATAACAACGATATCACCAGTCAGAGAGACTTCTGACCGTTTCTTGTTTAATTTGTAATTTATAACGATCCTAGCTAGTAGTCAAGAAGGTCACGCTTGATCGTGCCCTCTCGATCTTAATTCATTCTGGAGTGGTGTAAGCCAAGCCTAAGCTCGGACTGGGGGTATCTGAGAGGAGTGTCATCATGCCGGAACTCCGTAAGCCCAAACCGCCGAAGAGTCCACCATGATCCTGATGCGAAAATCATAAAACACCAAAGGCCGAAACCATCATCATGCTAAGCCGTAAAGAACCCGCGTCACCAGCGAAACCAGCAATGCCTGCTTAACTGGAATCAACCCGACCATGCCAGGATAACCCACCGAGATGATGCCAATTGGAAGGAAATTGCTCGTGCCAGAGCCGCTGTAAATTCAAGGAAAGGATCGATCGTTGTCGTAAGTTGGGATTGTAGCGATGGCAAAAAGAAAACGTGCTTCTTGCGCAAAATGTTCCACCTCCATGGAACGGCTCTCATCGGAGGTACTGTTCGAAATACTCTCGCTTGAACCAGCCAACCCGCTCGTAGGCCGTCCAGAGCTTGCTGGCTTTGTTGACGTCGATCTTACAAGCCTGCTGAGCGTCCGTCTTCCGAAACTCCTTCCCGATGCGAAGAGCGTGAAGGCGGGCTTCGAAGATCCTCCTCTTACTGCAAAGATAAGTGGCACCGGAGAGCCGCAACGTAGATGCCAGGTGAATTTCCGCCTCGGGGAGCATATGCAGGTCCGGATCGTTGGTCAGATCGAGTAGCTTCCCGGCCCATTCGGCTTTGAGCGCTCTCGGATTGTTCTTAGGTAGCGTCGATGTCGGTGGGCAGTAGTCAGGGAGCGATCTGTAGTCGGCATCATCCCGGTTTGCACCGATGACGCGGACCTTTGGAGAGGTGGCGGAAGCAGCGTCGAACGAATCGAGCACTTTGGCTCTCGGCGTCGTCTTGGGTGTTGCCCGTTTGACTCTGGGAGCGCGCGGCGCCTGAGGAGTCGAAGCTTTCTTCTTGATGATACGGGCGGGAGCGGCAGCAAGGGTGGCGAGAACTCGGGAGGGTGCCGCCTTGGGTGCCTTGCGGACGCGCTTGGCCTCGCCGAACCGTTCATCCAGGATATCCCGTTCTCTCTTCAACCATGCACCGGGATTCCGGTTGTAGCCTCGTGAGACGATCGGTACACAAGCAAGCGCCAGGAGGTACTCTTCGCGAGTTGGCTGATTGAGGCTCTCTCTGAATTGAAACATGTGAGAAGCCATGTGCTTCGTGATGAGTGCATCTGCGTTCCGCGAGTTCGGCTCCAGCGGGAAAAGAGGTTCCTCCGCCGTCATCATCTCGACATCAGGCTCGCTAGAAGGATACAGAAGTGGATCCTTCGTCGTATCTTCCGTTTTGGTCACTCCCATCGTCTTCCCGTTTCCATGCTCTCCCTTGTGTCCACTGTTCGGCCACGGCGATATGGGTGGCGAGGGTAAGACTTCGGGCATCATCTGAGGTTGCGAGAGGCAATTGGAGATTGGTGGTAGTGTCAGATCGGAATCGAAGGAAGACTGCTCCGCGGCGGTAGGAGGTTTGGAGGTGTCCGTGGTAGGGCTGAAACTCTGGTAAGGCTTTGCTTCTGGAGGAGACATTAGAGTGGAGATCGATGGTAGGCGATTCATGTTGCTGGTAAGCAAGGCGTTGCAGTCCGCGAGGTTGACTGATGGTTGAAATGCGAGATGGTGAGATCGCAATCAATTGAGTTGGATGACGGTATTGTAGGTCAAAGACGTGTTCAATTGCGATCGAAACCAATAGAATGCTTCGTGTGCCGTGGAAGTGGATTTGTCAGTCAATTACGTGCGCAACTCGGAGCTGTGGCAATAGCGGATTTAGGACAATAAGACCGCAGCGGAAGGATGACTCTCCACCAAGCGAGTCTTGGAAAGAGAGGTTGAAGGTAGGTTGATTAGAAGGCAAAAGAGGGTGTTGGGTGAGTCAATTGAAATGGAAGGAATAGATTGGATCTGCGCAGCAGATGTTGGTTTGTTGGAGAAGCCTGGGGGAGTGAAAGCTTGGCCGCAAGGCTACGTACGTCGAGGGGCGCGGTTGGCGGTTGGCTGTGAGTTGTAAGTGTGTTGGCCTGATGGCTGATGTAAGGTATAAGGTATATGAAATTGAATTGAAGCGAGGTGCGGTGAAGGAAAGAGAGCGAAGGGAAGGAAGAAGGGACTGAATGATTAGTTAAGAGAAACAGGCAGCAAGAATGAATAGGAAAAAGAGCCGGTGACTGTGGGTAGGGTGATGGATGTCAATGCGAATGACTGCGTCAAGTGAGGCCAGGCAAGGACAAAGAGGTAAGGTATCAGGTACCGTATTCCATAAGGTATTGTATGTATGGTAAGTAAGGTAAGCGAGCGGGTTCAGGCAACCCAATAATAAGGACTCATCATCAATAACAACCTGGAATCATCCTCATCTGTGACAATAGTAACACAAGAATGACAGTAATGTTAATACCTGGTATACCTGATGTCAGGTAGCATTGTTCAGGCCTTGAACAGGAAGAAGACAATAAGGTAATCGCAGAATAATGTAATGTAAGGTATTGATGCAATTGAATACCTCAAGGTACTCCGTACAGATACCTGGTATTAATTGACTCCGATCTGTCAGCTGATGCTAGTCAGTTCATTGGTCAATTAGCTCAATTGGATGGAGTCAATGATGTGCTTCAATTGGGGAGTCGATGACCCATCTATCCCCGACAGCCCTTGGAGGAGTGTGAGTCGATGGTGGTCATCACTCTTGGTCGTTGCGAGAAGTTGAGACGGTTGGCTGACGAAAGGAGGGTAGTGTGACTCAAACAAGCAAGGTCACAGCCACAGCACAACCACAACCACAGCCACAACCACCAAATACGCCTTGCCTTACCTTAGGCGACTCTCCTGTTAGTGTCATCGGGAGACTTGCTGTCCTCGTATTTCTGCTTACATCAATACAGTATTGGTAAGGTACCTTACGGAGTATCTTTACAGTAAGGTACCTACCTACCTTGGGTACCTTCTATCTCCGCCATACTCGTTGATATAAAAACCACGACTACCACTACCCACTGCACGCATTCAATTGACTTGCAACATCAGCCAAGATCTCTTGCTTAGCAAAGTCAATCAATTGCTTCCAACATTCTGAATCAAGTACAGGACAAACAGCAACACATCTCAATTGGCAATATTAAACCCCTCCCTCAGACCCAACCCTGTACTGGCCCTTCGACCTCCTTCGAAGCCTTCCAGCCTTGATTCTAAGGTACTTCCAACAACAGCTCCTCTCCACTACGTGGCAACAAGAATTGGCCCCTTGCACGCTTCAGATGCCAACAATACCGCCAGTAACCAACTCTTCCCGCTGTTTGTCAAGAATCAATTCAAGTACCGTACCTAACAACACGTGTCATCTAACTTAGCCCCCCATACAAATCCCTTACGTGAGACCTGCCCCAAACCCACCTCAGACAACCAGGCGACACAACCAGGCGACACCACCACCACCACTAAGGCATACACCAGAGTCATCTGCGCAGTCCATTCGAGACATCCATCCATCACCCCAAACTACCTACCTATCTTATCTTATCTTATCTTATACAACATTCGAAGATAAACCCCATTAGTCCCCAATCCCGAACATAAGTTACTGTACAGTCCCTTATCACATGCCAACTACAAATGATGGCCTCAATCTCAATCCACGACTACCAGGTAAAAGCCAGATGACCCTGATCGATCGCGGGCCTCGGAACTCCGGTACCTACCGTAGTCACCTTATGTAACTTAGTGTGGCACATGACAAAACCCTAACTTGACTTACCTTACGCCACACCCACCCCTCTCTCATTCCGTGCTAGTGCCGCGTGTCGCGCCTGCCTGGGACGGACCATTATCAAATCGGCCTGAAAGGACTCCGATCCGATCAGAGGGCCATATCATGCAAACATCCTCAATTCTTCGGCTCGCCCTGGGCGGAAGGGGGTCAATTGAGTAGGTTCCCCCGACGGAGGGAATCACGTTGCCCATAATGCACAGATACCCTACCTTCCCTTCCCTTGTACTGTAGAAGCGCGGATACCGCATGACAAAGATCTTCTGGGTGCCTCGGTCGAGGGCAAGGAGCTGAAGGTAGATACCTTACTGTACCTTAGGTAAATAGATAGATACCTTCCATTTACGGCGTCGAGAAACCCCCAGGACTGAGGGTGCAGTCGACGTTCGTTTGACTTGCTGTTTTCTGCAGTGGGCATAAGGTACCTTACCTAGAGAGATCAGTTGATGCGGCGGGCAGATGACCGCCGAGGTCAGCTTCTGCAACTTTGGAGAGAGTTGCCTGTTCGGTTGACATGCACATGAGAAGTGTGGGTACCTTAAGGTAGTTACTCTCGAAATGGTATTGAGTTGCCTGAAGTGGAGGTCTAGAGTCTATGGGGTGTGCTGAAACATCATCGCACAAGGGGATACGCCCCCCTGACCATCCGACGCACCTAGGAAGGTTGTTGACCATCCGGATAACCGCCCCCCCTTCGGTCATGCTAGGTCGTTACGGGGCGCCCAATCCTCCACTTTCACATCCAGCCGTTTGCGCTTCTCCTTGCTCAGCACCTTCTGCCTGTGTTGTTCGGCCTTCTTATAAAAGACACTACCATCAAACACCCCTCGCACATCCTCTTTCCTCAAAACCCCATCCTCCGGCCAAATAAGAAGGTAAGTCGCGAGCCCTACCCAACCCTCACCCGTCAGCCATCACCGATCCACCCAACTCATCCAAGGGATTCAGTCCAACTCACACTCCAAAAACGCCGCCCCGCACCCAAACACATCCCCCACCAGCATCTGCCCCCTCCACGCGCCCCACAGCTCCCGGGCCGTCATCCCGCCCTTCCCATCCTTATCGTACTTGGCGAAGAAATCCTCAAAGTTCTGCGGCCGGAAGCGGCCCTCGTTGTCGTAGCTCATGCTGTCGCTGCCGTGCTTGGCCTTGTGCATGCGCTGCGTGTAGATGCGGAAGAAAGGGTCCGGTAGAAAGGTGGGTAGCGTCGGGTAGCTGAGGAAGCCGTTGATGAGGAATGTGGCGTACAGGCAGAGGGGGACGGACCAGCCGAAGGCGCGGAGGCCGACGTATGTGTCGGAAGGCCAGATCACGCCGTCGTGGTCGTGGTCGAAGTAGTCGACGTGTTGGACTACGACCTAGGGGGTGGGATGTTAGTGGTGTGGTTCTTGTCCGTTCCTGACTTTGGCGCAAGGGAGCCGACTGGTTGGAGGGAAGCAAGTCGTGCACTTGCCGTTTGATGTTGATGGTCCTTCGCCCAATTGCGCTCCGTCGTGCCGTTCGGCTTCTCTCTTGTTGGTGCAATATTCGCTCGTGCGGTCCCGGGGTCTACGAGAGCGTCGTTCGCGGAGGGCACATATGGTAGACGCTCAAGCGTCACCGGGTATTCCTCGAGTGCAACCGCGTATGACTTCTTGGGCGGATAGAGTGCCGCCTCAGCATGATTGACCAGTGTCCCGCTCATTCTGTTTGTTGCCTAGGTCAAATGGTAGGAGCGGCCGTAGTGTAGTTCGAGATAGGGAACGAGATGGGTTTGAGAGGTCGACTGTTACTTGATGGGTGTCGAGAATCTGCTCCGGTGACGACAACGAACGGTGATTGAAAGGATTCTCAACATTTTGCTGGAGAGTGATGACGTCTAACTTGCTCGAGAGCTTTCTGACATGTGAATATCTACCTAATCTTACTTGAAGAGCCGCACTAGCCTGATTAGGCTACCTGCCGACTACCTCTAGCTAGCCCTCAGCCTTAAGTTACAGGAAGATCTCAACTCCCTTGATTCCCAGCCTCATGATAGCCATCGACAAGCGCTGTATCGAGCTGGCTTATAGATGCCTTGCGTGTCACTCTATATCATAAGTCATAGAACACCCTCTAAACTCCCCAAGTCAAACTATCTATACTCGAATAGTTCTAACTCGTCATGATGCGAATAAGCTGATTCTATAGCACTCCAATACATCAGAGTCAATCTACAGCACGTAATGGAAATGCTAATCTAGCTCAACACACAAATATCGGCAATGGTAGGCCTGAATATTGCTAGACTGACGCATCAATATAACCTGAATTGGGTTCAATCTATGTACAAGTCAGCTCGACACCGACAACGACCAAGCTCGTGCATATGTACAAATGACGCGCTATCATAAACATTATGAGATGCTTCCCAAGCTCCAATATATCATTGGGAAATAACGTTCATTAGAGCTCTGATCCAATTCCGCGGCTCGAGGGCGTGCTTCATAACATCATCACAGAGCCGCGCGTGCTAGGACGCCTGCCTCCGTCGCCGCTTTGGGGCGTACCCTTTCGCCATCGGACACTGAGTGTCGGTACAAGCTCCCGCCAACCCAGCGCCGGGCACAAACGTGCCAATAGTGCTCGAGTTCGCCAAACCGCTACCGTTGGCTCCAACCGCCTCGACGATCGAGAACGCTTGATAACCAAGCGCGGTAAAGATTGTCTCAAAGCCGAGCTTGGGAAGGTTGCCAATGAGAGCGAAAGGGCCCGAAAGGGATGAAGACGAATAGAACCGCCAAGATGCGACTTCGGTTGCGCCGTTCCACGAAGCGTAGTACGTTGTCGGCGCCGTGTTGTTGTGCGCGTATGCGTAGACGGCTGGTCTGCCTACAGGTGTCGCCGTCCAGTTGAATTTGTACGCGCGATAATTCATTGTCGCCGTCGTTGCGAAGGTAGCAAAGAGGACAGGGCTGCCGTCTGCGGCGTGCTCCGAGATGGTAGCGACGTTTCCCCAACCGAAGAACGAATTGCCGTTGGCTAGTTGCTGAAAGTTCCCTTGGCTTGTGGAAAGGATCCCTCCGTTGGGGGCAACAATGCTCTGGAGTAGAGTAGCCTGCATGGTTGAATTATTGAGGGCGAGGAGCTTGCCAGAGGAATAGCTGCTAGTGTTGGTGAAGCCGTCAGAGGCATCATCGAATAGAGAAATGATGGTTGTCGTGCGATTTTCCGAAACGAAGCGCGCATCGTGTTGGGAGGAGAAATTGAAATTCGTTTGGGCGAAGGAAGTTTGCTTGCCACCAAGTTGCCAAATGATGTGACCATCCACGCCGGATATCTTGTAGACGGTACTGGTATGCCGGGCAGAGACCAGGTAGTCTCCATCAGCATTCTTGTCAACCGAATTGATGTGGCTGAGTGTCATAGTAAGCTACCTGTCCCGACAAGTGAGGAGTAATACTTACAAGTAATCCCACGCAGTGTCTTTCGTAAGTCCGTCCCCTGAAACTTCCGTGGTGTTTGGGTTGACGAAGCTGAGCGAAGGGTCTACATGACCTAAGGACCTCCAGTCGAAGATGATATCTTTAGTGACGGTGTCAACCTCTTGAAAGCAACCCTCCATGATCCACCCTTGACCACTGGTGATTCCAAATGTACTGAGATCGTGATGAACAGGCATGTACATAGTCATAAGCGCAGAGGCACCGCCGCCGATGAGATCAAACTCGTGCATGTCCGCCGAAGTTGCACCATTACCGGTGTGTACCGTGTTGACGACCGTGTATGTGTTGTCCATGATCAGCCCTTGCCCTCTACCGTATCCATTCTCTTGGTTTCCCTGGAAGAAGCAAAGGTGGTCCGAGCCTTGATAGGTGCAGACGTGGAAATCGTGCACATTTGCAGCGCCCGATGCCCCGAAGCCATTCCACACTAGGTTCTATCCACATTGAGCGCAATATTCTCACCCTGGAGGGAAGGACAACCTACTCCGTTGCTGTCGTAGATATACGGCCCGGCTTGGGCGGTTTGAAATGGTGCAATAAAGATATAACCTGGACTGACGCGGCCGGCGTCGTTAATGGATACGTCTAGTGCTGGGGCAGCCAGATCCGGTCTCTGTTGGTCGAGGCCATAGATCAGTAATGTTCTCAGCAACATGGGAATCGTTCAGAGTTCACTCACCGACTCATATACAGATATAGGGGTTGTAATGTTGTCCGCAACAGCATGAGAAGCCAGCACCAAAGCAAAACAGAGCAGCTTCAATGACAATGAGAGTAAGGCTACTGAAGCCATGGCTGGGCCAGGTAACCGGAAGTAATTTGAAATGAGGTGAAGTTGAATCTCCCTCTCAGACAGATATGGAGACTGAAGGGTCACCGCTTCACTCAACAAGATGTGTAGAGGTATGGTCTATCAACAAGAGGTATGGAACATGGGAACGACTCCTGGCGTTCACTGAGATATAAGACAACGAGAGAAAGTTTGTGAAGTGAAGATGAACTAGGGTAATCAAGGCAGCCTCACTGGCTGTCACACCGGAAACTCTTGACGCAAGGCACGGACATGGTGTCCGATGTCCCCCAATTCAGATTCTGTAAGTTAGAAGGCCACTGTTTCCTTGCTGTACTACTGTATCTGCATCCGCCATGCCGCCAGAGAGTCCTTGTACAGCATCCGCGTCATCAGTGGGCGATTAAGATAATGTTGTGATGAAAGACCGTTTGCTCCTGGTTGTGCGTGCCAAAAGTGGATTGGCTTGGACTGGGGGTATGGGACTCGCCGGACTGTCCCTTGTTCTTCCTTACGCGGCGTAAGCTTAGACGAGGAGGCTTAGCTGGAGATCCCGGATTGCGTGGCCTGACATCACAAAGCAGCTGCTTGGAATTGGTGTACAACGTTACGCCGTCGCCAACAATTGCTCGTCATGTTCTCTTTCTATCAGGAGTACGCATTTCGCCCATCATCATTGACCTGAAGGTGAAGGGAACACACACACACGAGACCTGACCTCGATTGTGACATCTGTTGGTGGATAAGGTCTGTTCGATCGGCTGTGCAATCACGCTTCCTCCTTCCCACTTGGACGGAGTCGAGCATTAGCGGGCCGGTCAAGCAAGGAAACATGGCGGGAAGGTGAATAATACTTGGCAGTGCCGGTAGATGCCTAGAGACAAGGTATGCCAAGCAAAGCTTAACTCAAAGCCCTGGCCTACCGTAGATCACCGTTGATCAGCCACACACGGGTGCTGAGCCACATCTGATAAATCAGGGTTGTGGCGGTGCAGCTATGCGTCACGCGAGCATTCCGAAGTGCCCAGATGGCTGATCATTACTACATCTACAGTCGGCATGATAGAGTCATACAAAATACCTGATAGCCTCGTCGTGGTACTTGCCACCAGGTCCACGTTAACAGGCAATCTGTCTTGATGGTTAAAAGTGCCAAGATACCACTCATTTCGGGTGGCGGCTCGAACTTGGGACGCTTACCCCGCCGTTGGAGTCTAGACACTGACGGAAGCCAGAGATTAATAAAGGTAAGGTATTGACCATGGGACACTCCCTCAATTGCCGCGTTCGGCCTGATTAAGGATCCAAACCATGACTAAACATGCATTGACCTTCTCAAGCTATGTCAAGTTGACCAGACGCTGCCGTTAATTCGATTCTGACCGTTGGCCGTGACCCATGATCTCGAGTGACAACAAGACCTAGCTTACATGAAGCCGTACGCGGCTTTGCAAAATGCTTATGCACAAAGGCTCAGCTTACCAGGGAAAGACTCGCTTTCCGGAAGAAACGAATTGAACTCAAAACGCGATGGGGTCCCTGAGACGACTTTGGGCGAGAAGAAGATCATACAAGAAGAGAGTTCTGACGGTGCTGCAACGTCCTAACGATCAAAGGGGTATGCAGAAAGGCTTGAAAGTACCAAGAAAGCAGTTCGAGGAGTGATCCAGTTCAAGCTCCGCAGCCGAGAGGGCGGAATTTGGACGGAGGCGAACTCAGTTAGGGCAAGAGGCCTGGACATGTCCCGGCTGCTTGCACTTGTAGCAGACTCGCTCCGATGATGCCTCCGACGGGCAATCGCGGCTCAGATGACCAACCTCGCCACCTGTGATGGGGTATCAGTGCCGGTGTCGGTATGGCAATTGTCCGAACTTACAGTTGTAGCACTTCTGCCCTTGGGTACAGTCGCGTGACATATGTCCATATCCACCGCAGGAATAACAAGTCTGACCGCCTTGTTGACGTCCACCCCCATATCCGCCTCCGTAACCTCCTTGGTTGCCTCCATAACCTCCACCACCGTAGGATCCGCCACCTTCGGAACAGTTACGAGCAATATGACCGACCTTGCCGCACTTGTAGCACTCTTGCCCGCCACCGCCGCCAGAGTATCCACCGGATTGCCGACCAGCGCCACCAGCTCCGGAGGAAGCTGGGTTGGGGCAGTCTCGAGAGATGTGGCCGGTCTCGCCGCAACGGTAGCAGGATTTCTCCTTCTGAGGTGCCGTACAATCACGGCCTAGGAGAAGAAAGGTGAGTTCACACGCCACTCAAAATGGGATAAAGAAAAGTGCGATGTTACTTACTCACGTGGCCCTCCTCTACCAGTAACACATATGTTAGTACATGCAGCATCCCCTAGAACCTCATTGGAGAGAGCACAAACCGCCGCAGTTGTAGCTAAGAAGAATCAGTGTCCGTTCTTGGGTGGGGGATCGAATGAAGGATATATGACCTACCAAGTGGGGGTGCCGCGCTTAGGGCAATCGCGAGCCTTTGTTTGTGGTCAGGTTATTGTGATCACTGAAGACATCCGGAAAAGATGCCATATGTCAAAGAAGACAGAACGCACCTGATGAGAACTATCACCACCTGCAGTAATAAGTTAGCAGCAGCTCCTATCTCGTGCATCTATGACATGAAACTGAGATCCGCGACAAAACAAAGAGGGCTTTTGGAGCTTCAGGCGCTGACCAAATAGCTCAAGTGTAGCACTCGACTATCAGAGAGCCATGCAGCCGTCCGCAAAGTATGTGGTATGACAGATGAATCTTTGTGTAAGTCCAGAGGACCATGACAGCCGAGGACGCCTGCCACGTTCCCAGGCGAAGCGAGACGAATGGTAGATCAGACGACACTGTCCACTTACAGTTATAGCAGCCACGTCCGCCGGGAGCACCGTAATCCATGTTGATTAGATGTTGATTTAGATGAGAGTGAGATCTGCGAAAAGTATTCGGCGGTCAGCTCTGAATGTGGGGCAACTCGCGCCAGGCACAAAGCCACTGAGCGTAAATAACAATGACTTACTAGGTATAAGTCGAGTTCTGTAAAGTGATTGTCGAAAGCGAGAAAAGCTCTTTGCAGATGTGAAAGAGAGGGAGAGATTGAAGCTTTCGATTTTAGTTTTTGAAGGTGACAAGGAAGCGAAGGCGAGTTCCATTAATATTCGATGTGGGCCAAGAGTTACGGGTAACGTTAGGCCCCATCAGGTAAGATGGAAACGCCTCGCCTTCCAGGCACCGCATTGCCATTGGTTCGCTAAAGACCCTGACTGTAGTGGGGGGGTTTCCACATGGTTGATATCTCGTGTTTGAGATGATGCTATGCTCCGTCCTACACTGCAGGTAATCTACGATGTTTCAAGGTCTTGTACTCATGTCTTCCTACTTGATGACAACTCAGCCCAGCTGCCGTGGTCACAGATGATACCTTCTGTAGCTTCGTCAAGGCTGAGAGTCTTCTAACTCATTCTCACTTCATTCCTTTCTTCGCGACCGTAAGGTATCTATTAAACCTGCCAGGGGACTCTCTCTGCTCACAGTCGCTGGACCCCTCTGCAGGTATCAGTGACATCAGATTGGTGTTACCCATCACAGTGCTACCCGAACAACTTGTGCTCATAGGCACTGGTATAACTCCTCAAGCATGCCTCAAATTTCGAAAGGACCCTCGCATTAGAGAAGGTTTCAAGATCACCGATTCAACACCTCCGGTTCAGTCAGCTCCAGTAGTACAAGGTAGAGCCCTATTCGCAAATCCCGCATAGGTACGGCAGAGGTAATCGTCTGCCGCATTCGTTCTTACTCCAAGGTCAAGTAAGTTATTTCTCCTCCATTGCGCCGCGGAGTTAGCCTCCCTAACACCATACAAATCGTGATGCTGACCCAAGCAAAGGAGCGAAATGTATCACAGCATGAGCTTCAGTTCTTTGGAGGAGCATCGTGATGCCGTGGTCAGCTCTGATGGATACATGGGGCTGTATACCAGCAGCCTGTCTCTGCGGGGTCACGGCTCTCCGCTCCGTCCTCCTTGAATACCACTCTTCATCATCTGGCTGAACACATGCGACAAAAGATCAGCCAACTAGCAGTACTAGTATCAGTGGATTAAATGCTATGGTTCCACGCGATTTGGACAAACCGTTCCACTTCCGGCAGACCTGAAGTTTGTGCATGTACCGTGGGAATGGACAGAGGGGGATCTATAAGCACAGCTTTGCAACTTATCATGATAGTCCGATAGGCATTTCGTGTATATTCTTTCTCCGGCCGCAACTATCCCATCGCGACCCCACTCGGCTGCTAGCCAAAAGGTCATCCTCGGACGATCTCCATCCAGCTTACCAATTCGTGACTCGGTATCTTGGGTAGTCCTCATGTCGCCGACTTGCCATCTATATCTTCTGGATTTCGAAACCCCAATTTCCGATCGCCGGCGCAAGAGCAGCCAGCTGCCGAGAACGCCGAGGACAAAAGAAAAAGAATGCCGCCAACGACTCCGCCAACAATTTCGCCTGCATGGGACGGGCCTGGACTTGAAGTTGATGTGGGAGTTGCAGATGTAGATTTGGAGCCCTTCGTGGAATATGTTGTTGCGTTCCTAAACACATCCCATATGTCCCCGCCTTCAATATGTCTATCTCTCGTGTCCTCACGATTGTGTGATTTCATGCTCCAAGTGTAAAGCAACTTTGCATCAATCTCTTTGCTTTTCAAGGCTACCGTGCTCCCACCGCCCTCTAAAATTTCCATTCTTCATCACCTTAACTGCGGGCTGAACTCAACGTCTCCCTCAATCAAGAAGCGTGAACCTTGACAGCTGTGCCAAATGTTTGCAGCCCGCAAGGACGTCTATTGACACCCTTGCTGGGCCAATGTGCTAGTATTTTCATGTCCCGCCTACTACACAAAGATCTTTTAAGAGGGTGACGGCGAGCTTGATGGATCCCATCTTGCCCGATTCCATATCGAGCGGAGAGCATGCGGGTTTATACCGAGAAGCTTGTTTCCCGGATCATCTTCCATGGGCGGCTATGAATATCGGTGGTACGAATCAGACGCAGTTTGCTGACCATATCAGCATATCCAAAGCCATATCCATCTCTGGACCGCAATAACCAACACCAAGTACCCTTGGTTGCCCACGGTACCACTCGTCCCACAAATGAAACCTTAGAGGAGGAGCCTCACAGTAACATCCGCACATGACAGCTTGAGTTCATGAAGTCTGGGCAACGTGTCCACGGAAGAGAGCTGGCCAATGATTGAGGTGGAGTGATCGAAGTGGAATTCTAGTATCAGCTTCTGAGATCTGATGACGTTTAAAACTAGCTCCATAGATTAATCGAAAGTGTTGGGTGTCAACGTCTGTTCCAGAGACAGCTCTTGGAGGTAGACGCATGCAGTCCTGAATTTGGCTTTCGATACTGTAGAGACACCTCGCCTCCACTCTGCCGGTGCCCCATCTTATAGAGTTCGCATAGAAAGATTTTACAAGCAAACCAGACTCTTGCGCTTATAATGAGACTTGTAGAAGCCTGCTGTGCAAATTCAATCATTGCGAAGAATGTCTCGTAGGATCTGAATGCCCGGTATCGGGGCTAATGAGTGACATAAAAACTGTCGATTCGGCCCTTTGATCAGCAAACCTCGGACATGACGTCGGAGTGGCTCCTTTCTAAAGAGATCTTCCAGCATTTGCAAGAGTATTAAGCTCAACAGGTAAAGAGCAACGTCTGAGAGTAATACCAGATCTAGAGACCGTCCCTCATTGGGGTGTAGGGTTGAGAGTCTGGCGTGACTGCGGTCTACCGAATGCACCATGTAAGCACTAATGATCCAGTCACCGTGGAGATAAGACAAGATGGTGGGACGGCACTTCGAATAACCCTGCATGAAGGATACGGAAGAAGACTTATAAAATTACTCTTATAAGGTACCTACACATACTTCTGTTGGAGCTGATTTTCCGGATTTGTCACCTCAAACATCTATCAAGCGACCATCAAGCATGGCTTGGAGTAATTTGTCAATGGGGATTATGTTCTGGCTTGTCTCTACTATTGCTGTCGTTGTTCCTACCCTCGCATACACTCCAGCAGCTTTCGTGTATAATGATTATAATACTACGCATTCTCAAACCATTGAGACACCGTTTCCTTATGACTTTCCGAACATGGAAACTCCATTAAACCTATTTCCCATGCCGCTTTGCAACGGCTTGACATTGGAAGAGGCGACAATTGATCAATTGCAAGAGGCGATGAACAATGGCCGATTGACCTCCACAGATCTAGTCACATGTTACCTGCAAAGAATATATCAAACAGATAGTTACGTCAAGTATGTGAATCTCCATGATCTTCTTTTGTCTTAGTTTTGTACTTCGATTTCGGACAAGACGACAGCAGACATGCCAACATGGTTTGTAAAGCGCAATCCTAGAGCTCAATCCAGACGTTATGGACATCGCGGCCACGCTCGACTCCGAGAGGGCGTCTGGCCATGTACGCGGGCCACTCCATGGCGTTCCGTTTCTTGTGAAAGATAACATAGCATCAAAGGACGAGATGGAGACCACTGCAGGCAGCTGGGCACTCCTCGGCTCTGTTGTGCCACGAGACGCGCATGTGGTTCAACGGCTTCGTGAGGCAGGAGCGCTTCTATTTGGGAAAGCCACCCTGAGTGAGTGGGCAGATATGCGAAGCAACAATTACTCTGAAGGCTATTCCGCGAGAGGAGGACAAGCAAGGAGTCCCTACAATCTGACTGTGAATCCGGGCGGGAGTAGCTCTGGAAGCGCAGCCGCTGTGGCAGCGAACCTCTGTATGTTTTCCTTGGGAACGGAAACAGATGGGAGTGGTAAGTTCCAAATACAGAAGGCTTTCTGGATCGCCGGATAGGTTTGCTGATCTTGCTAATATTTCTGTAGTCATCAACCCCGCGGAAAGGAATGCCCTAGTTGGCATAAAGCCTACTGTCGGCCTCACCTCTCGCGCAGGGTACAACCCGACTTTCGTCCTTTCCTCGCAATATGATTCATAGAGCTGATTCTCTTGAACAGCGTCGTTCCAGAATGCGAGCATCAAGACACTGTTGGTACCTTTGGTCGCACAGTCCGAGACGCGGTATATGCCCTTGATGGGATATACGGTGTCGACCCCCGTGACAACTATACGCTTGGTCAACTAGGCAAAATCCCAGCAGCAGGATATACTCAATTTCTCGCCAACAAGGAATCACTCAACGGTGCCATTTTTGGCTTGCCATGGCAAAGTTTCTGGGTACTCGCAGATCCGGCACAGCAGGCGCAATTATTAGATTTGATTGCTTTGATTACAGACGCGGGGGCGACGGTCATCAACGGAACGGAGCTACCAGATTATCAGACTATCGTGAGCCCCGATGGGTGGAATTGGTCAGCTTACGCAAATTCGATGAGCTTGGACGAATATCTAACACCACCTTCAGGGATTATGGCTCAACTCGTGGGTATGCGAACGAGTCTGAGTACACAGTCGTAAAGGTAGAAATGGACATATACTTCATTTGAGAAAACTGACCGGTGGCAGGTCGACTTCTATAACGATATCAAGAGATATCTGGCAGAATTGAATAATACCAACATCAGATCCCTTGAAGACATCGTACAGTAAGCTGACTGCACTTTCTTTCGAGACCTCCTAATCGGTATGTCCGTTGCTGATCAACAAAAATCCATTACTCAGATACAACATTGATAGTTTTGGCTCAGAAGGTGGCATGCCTAATGTCCATCCTGCCTTTGCATCTGGCCAGGACGGATTTTTGGCTTCACTGGCCACCAAAGGTACTTCTTCCACGTTTGACGACTACCTTGTCACACGCTCATGGTTCGTGGCTTAGGAATCATGAATGAAACCTATTACCAGGCTCTTAGTTTCTGTCAAAGATCCTCAAGAGAAGGCGGTATCGACGCTGCTCTTAAGTACAACGGTACTCAACTAGCGGCATTGCTTGTTCCTCCTGATGTTGGTCAGACCTACCAGATTGCCGCTCAGGCTGGTAAGCCTTTCTTTGGACTGGAGATATTGCTATTCTAGCATTCTGTTTCGATGAGAAGCCACATGATATATTGACTATCATACAGGCTATCCCATGATTACTCTTCCTGCAGGGGTCAACGCAGCGACCGGCATGCCATTTGGACTAGCACTCATGAACACAGCGTGGTCAGAAGCAACATTGGTAAAGTATGCGTCGGCAATTGAAGACTTGCAGTTGAAGTCCGGGACGAAGCAAAAGCGGACGTTACCGCTGTGGTATGGATACCGGACTAAGAATATCCCTGTGCTAAATTTGTGAGCTGGAGTATAGTATGTCATCGTTGATAGATCTGGGGACCGTCGATGGTGATCCTCCCGAGGGTCACATCTCCAGCGATATAGAAATACATAGCTGCATATGGATTGACATATTCATGGCTGGATGCGGCCTTGTTGAACGTCTCATTATCTGATTCCTCTTGCTGGGCTACAAGCACTCGTTGCGGCAGCATGCCTTGGAAGGCCCATTTTCCTGCCATGGCCTAGGATTCACGTTTTGTTTGGACATCGTCGAACGTCTACACAAATCACAACAGTCTTCCTCATTGGGAAATAGAGTCATCTCTAGGCTGATAGTTGTCAATCGTCTACCAATGGTTCTATCCCACCTGATGCAATCAGCAAACCAATGCTGGGAATTGAATGAATACGCGTGTCACGCTGGCATGGAGGTAGCAGTCCGTTACATTTCAGTTCCCATTGACTTACAGAATGTTGTGCAGGTGAAGATCCAATCCAACAGCGAGTCAGACACAGCCGATAGTGTTTTGTAATACCAATATTTGCTCCTAACATTGTCATCGAACGTCTATCAAACCCACAACAGATTACTAAATCAGGATACGAACTGTATTGATTTCGTCGACAATGTTTTACTCCAATTCTGATCACTCGGTAAACAGAACGCTTGATAGCAAGGGAGATGCCACCGCAGCACAACATTAACCTTGATCCCCAAGTGGCGGAAACCTCGTTTGAGCATATGATGTCGAAAAAGCATTGGGAGTACTCCGTAGTTGAAGAACATTGATTATAAGTAAGGTATCGGGATATTATTGAAGAGCCCACCGCGAAATGTGAAGCCCTACGAGGTCTGGCTTACATAAGCTAACAAGGGTAAGGTATCGGGCAACCAGGCCCAGAACGCCGCGAAAAAGTTCCGCAGCGGAAAGATACAGGATATCTTGATGTCAGTTCGCAACATTGTCTGAAACCATTTTCTACTACTTTCAAGACCAGTTCTGCGTCGACGATCAAGGAGACTCATTCATTTTACTTCTACAAAACTTAGTTTCCTTGCGCCGATCGTTCAAGCCGTCATCATGACTCCTGCACTGATCCAGCCCGTCGGTGGGTCAGCAGCGAAGGACTTCAAGAAGGAGTCCGCGACTGCACGGTTGCTAGGCTCCGGTACGGATGCATTGCTCTGTATGGCAAAGTACAACGGCTGACGACTTTAGGATCTGCTGGAATTGCGGAGCTCGCTATCTTCCATCCCGTAAGGCCACCAATTGGCGCAGTCGGGGGTTCAAGCTAAACAATTGAAGGTCGATACGATTGCGAAACGTTTGATGAGCAACCAAGGAAGAGTCAGCGCCTTTCGTGTCTGACGTTCTATTCGTAGCGCTGATCGGAGTCCAACAGATCACATCTGTTGCGAACTTCAAAACCGTCATCTTCAAACAATATGCAGCCGAATCAGCCGGTAGGAGGTTTATATCGCTGTTTCCGGGGTTAGGATATGCGGCTGGATATAAGGTGCGAGAGCGTGTCTTTCCTGCGGATAGATACCCTAAGGGATTGACAGAGCACGTAGATTCTTCAACGGATATACAAATATGGTGGACAACCTTTCGTGCGAGATTATCTTGCGTTACACCATGGCGGGAAGTTCGATAACGCGTTCGGGAAGGGGACGGGGAAGGCCATAATGCACGCGACTGCTGGAAGGTAGGCTCTACCGACCGATTTCACGGTGGTGCAGGGCTGATTTGATGCTCTAGCATAATCGGGATCGGCGAAATTGTCCTCCTCCCGCTGGACGTTCTCAAGATCAAGCGACAAACCAACCCCGAAGCGTTCCGCGGCCGAGGCGTATTCCGAATCGTAGCAGACGAAGGAATGGGGCTCTACCGAGGCGCAGGATGGACCGCTGCGCGAAACGCTCCCGGATCATTCGCCGTGAGTACTCTAATACCCGTTCCTCCCGCACATATTTACGCGGTATCTAACAAACGCAGCTCTTTGGCGGCTCCGCCTTCGCAAAGGAATACCTCTACAAGCTAAACGACTACAACACCGCCTCGTGGCTGCAAAACTTTGTCGCATCCATCGCCGGCGCCTCCGCCTCCCTTATCGTCTCCGCACCGTTAGACGTCATCAAGACGCGGATACAGAACCGCAATTTCGAGAATCCCGAGTCGGGGTTCAGGATCGTGAGTAGCATGATGAAGAATGAGGGCATCACTAGCTTCTTCAAGGGATTGACGCCGAAGCTGCTCATGACGGGGCCGAAGCTGGTATTTAGTTTCTGGCTGGCGCAGACGCTAATTCCGGCCTTCGATAAGGTTCTGTAATTGCGCGCTGAAGGGTTGGTTGGATTGATAGTCGTCGCATGTGCGGACGAATGTACTTGGTCATTTACTGAGTAAAGCCAGCGGGATCGCAGCATACTCTTCGGTCATGTCCGTTCGCACTTTAAAGTCTCCACTTCTTGTACATTTACATCCAGCGGCTCGGAGGGTTATACCTGTATTATAGACGTTGGGCTGGAGGGCATCTGACATGCATCTATACATACGAACTTCAACGCCCTAGAATAACCCGGCCAGATGAAGCATTGCACCGTATATCAAATACCCAGATACGGCCAATTATTCGTGCAGCAAGGACCGAACCCTCTGCCCCACCTCGCTCACGCCCTCCCAATACCCCCATCTCCGTTTGCAACACCAGCACCAGCAGCAGGCCCTTCCCCTTCAGCAACGAACCCTCCCCGCCATCGAACCGGAACCCCTAACCGCCTGCACCCTTCCCATCAGCAAACAGACACACACACAACACACACTCATCCGCCCCTTCGCCATCAACCCCCTCCTCCCGTCCCACCACCACCACCACAGCAACAACGGCCATCCCCTCTCCCACCCCCCCCACTCCCTCCAATCAGCACCACCCCACCCCTAACTGAACCCACCCCACGACACCCCCTTCCCTTGAACCCCAACCCCCCCTATGCCCCTTTCCCCCCCCTTCATCCCCCCCTCCTGGACCTCCCACTCAAAAAGAATGATTGGAAAGAGAATTAACGCACCGTAACCCAACAGCCACCACCTCCCGCCCACTCCTCCCCTTCTCCGCCTCCTCCCGCCGTATCCGCACCGCCGCGGCCGAAAGGCCCACCGTCAGCGCGAAGAGCGGGTCTGCGTATCTGTGTCGATTCGTTGGCATGTGTCAGTTGGTTGGGTGGAAGCGGGCGAAGGGGGGGT
>JAABUY010000401.1_pt1 | contig 78964 bp, 125 predicted proteins | sample 5560271 | NCBI WGS metagenome assembly JAABUY01 (sample SAMN10711886, study PRJNA513374) | rock metagenome | isolation source: Antarctica rocks | place: Antarctica: Victoria Land, University Valley | reverse complement strand
CAATCGATATGGGTAGTACCACAAGCGTAGAGCGTTGTGGTGGTGAATCGGACCGGTAGCTTCAAGCGCGGAGCGTAGAGAGCGGAAAACGGTGTTGTTGCCTGTAAAGGAGGCAGAGGAGACCAAGTGTAGAGCGTAGGCCGGTGATGCAGATGTCAGGACTTTGGTAGAGTCAATGGAGGCTCATAACCTGTTAAATATTGACGAAATGCATAAGGAGGAAAGTATGAAACATCAAACTAATTGAAAAGCGGCAGCGGGACTGCGCAGGCGGTCACGTGACCGGAAGACGAGATCGCCTTATCCTGACAGAGCAAGCGGCAGACGATACTGTTGGTCCGAGCGATTTTATGATGATTGCAATGTCAGAATAAGGCGATCTCGTCTTGCGGTCACGTACTCAGCTTCGTTAAGGAAATTTGCGGTCTAGCAAGCTAGAAAACGCGCAGTGACTTTGCCACAGGTTAGGGTACCTGATTCTTCCACCACACAGAGTGTGAAGTAGTCTTCGCGATCAAGTTGCAGCTCCAAGATGCAGGGCGCAACCGTCTGGTCAAGAGAGCGAGGATCTGGCTTTGTTGTCGACTCGATCCGAAGGGGTGGGCAGTAGCCTACACTGCCGTCGTCCAATGCTTCATTGAGGTGTCCGGTGCAGCCGGTAGGCAAGTGTCACGATCGCACAAGGAAGAACGACGGCAAACCCACGTTTTCGCCAACTATCGCCGAGAGTCGCACATCACAGGACGCCCAAAACGGCAACGCGTTGGAGAAAAGGGCTCACAAGCTCGATCTGTGAGTCCTTTCTCCATTCAGAGCTATGAGTTCGGCTCAGTGCGTTCCGAACCCCAAGATTGCCGAGATTCACCTTTTGCGCCACTGCAGAGATCGAGACGTGATGTTTGGAAGACGAGACATAGAACACAAAGCTATGGAAGTAGATCGCTGAGGGATAGCCTCAGCGATTAGATTGAAGTCATTGAAGTCATTTCGTAGTACCCTTGTCTTAGTCTTTGCATCGATAGCGCTCGACCAGTGCCTACGCTCTCAAGTACCTTTGACGCTGGACCCTCTTTGCCTACCAATCGCCACCTTCGGACACGATCGCTAGTCGTAGGAGTTGGACGTCGGGCCTTATCACTGGTCGGCGTAGCACCGCCCTTAATCTGATTGGTCAATTCCTGTTGCTTATTCAGCACAGGATTTCAGGCATGATTCCGTGACAGGATGCATGCGTGGTCGCTGAACTATCGAGCAAATCGGTGAGATCGAGTTGCAAGAACTTGTAAGAGAAATGTAAGTGGTTGCGATCAAAATTTAAGTGGTGTGTTGAGTACTAGGTAGTACCGCAAGCCCAAAGCGTTATGGTAGTGAGATTGGACCGATAGCTCCAAGCGTTGAGCGTTGAGAGCGAAAACGGTGTAATCGCCTGTAGTAGAGGCAGGAAGGCGAAGCTTGGTATAGTAGGCGGGTAATGCACTTGTCAGGACTTGACAGAGTCAAGGGAGGCTCATAACCTGTTGAATAGACGGAATGCATAGAGAAGATGAATACAACTAGAGCAGCGCAGGCGGTCACGTGACCAGAGACCAGATCGCGTTTGTCTGATGTGGCATTGTATGAAGAAGTCAGTGTCGAGTATAAGCTACAGGTCTGAAAGCGTATCGAGCAAGAAGTCCCCGGACGAGATCGAGTGCAATCAAGTCTATTTTCGATTTGGGGTCGTGACAGGGGATCGATTCCTTGGTCACACTGGACCGCTTGCTAGTCACTACGAGATGATCATGAGGGCGCCGTCATAAGTCTCCTGTTGCCATCCGCCATGTCAAGTTGGCAATTTATAGCACATTTTTTGGGAAAGCAATGTTCCGGTCCATGAGGTCCACGATACTACGTCCAAGCGGTGCTATCATTCTTTTGCTACATGTCTAATTGCTCTATTGCCACCTTTGCTGCCACACCTTTCGTAGCGTATCAGTTTTCTCTTCCTCGAGCGAAGTTCATGAACCAGATGATCTACATAAATTCAGCACGTCTATCGAGTGCATATCAGGTCACTAATTGGCTGCATGGCTAGCGCGCTTGTATAATAATGACCGTCCCTCTCAGTCTATGATCATCATACTGCAGCTACGCATTGTTGGCGCGACATGTTCTTCATTCTCCATGACCTACCATCCTTCGTGCATCTTCACGTCATCATCTTTGGCTGGAAGCCAGAAGGACTGGAAGTCCGTCAACCTTAGACAGGAGTACACATTTCGAGGGCTTACCAATTCCTCTCCGCCGACCGCCATGACGAGAAAGCGTGGATTCAATTTCACCGTTCGGCTGGCGGCTCGACCGGTAGCGAGGCTAACAGCAGGCTGAAGGGTGACCACGGGTTGAGGGTGGCTTAGACGGTCCAGGACATTCGGTGGCTCGATCTTGTCCTGTCCAGGTGGCGGAGCGATGTCCCAGAGGAATACACCACCGTCTGCCGAGCCGGATGCCACCCACCGAGAATCGGAGCTCCAGCTGACCTCTTCGCCGCTGGAGCCATGTCGAGGCTGAAGGGGTCCCTCGCTCAGACCTCTGTGGCCGCTCAAACGCCGTAGAATAGTGAGGCTAAAGGCATCGAGCACATAATGGGTGTCCGAGGAAGTGCCGATCAGAATATAGTTGCCGTTATTCGAGAACGATATCGAGGTGAAGACGGGCTTGGGAGGGGGTTGCGATTTTTCGGCCAGCACGACGTCGATAAGGGGCGCATGATAGAATGGAGCCTGGACGACTTAGCAGTGCTGGTCAAGGCGCATGGCTAGGCTTACGCTATCCATAGTGCTAGTACCGAATAGCATGATGGTTTGAGAGTCTGAGCAAGCGACAGCGAACACCTGTCCGGTATTATCGAAAGCCGCTATCGTGGAGCCACCGACATCGTTAAGCAATCCCTATCTCGAAGTTGTCAGTGACGGTAGGCCGGATCCTCGAAAGGGCAGACCTTGCATGACGGGGATCGCAAGTCCCAAAGGCGAACAGTACCGTCGTCACCGGCTGAGAGAAATGTGTCGTCAATGGGGCTCATGGTCAAGGAGCGCACACTGTTTCATGATATCAGCACAGCTCTATCCTCTGAGACGCACCGTCCCGTATGACCTTTAAAATAGGAGAGGTACTTGTTGTCGTGCATGGAGTGGTATCGAATGGTATGATCTTCTAGCTTTGTGGAAGCATGGATGATGTTTTGCGGCCGATGGGTGAAGCGAGCATGGGATATGCCGTATTTCTTGGAATAGAATGTGCGTGATTTCCTGGATTATGGTCAGCTTGCAGCAAGGAAGCTCGCTTGACTGCCTTACTTGGCTTTGTTCATATCCCAAAGGATGAACGCATCACCATCATCTGCCGATAAGCATCGCTCGCCCGTTGCATCGAACGCGAGGCTAGTGATTTGAAGGCGAGCAGAACTTTGTGGGGGTTGACCGACATTCGCTTTGGATTGAGATCCCTCGACGGCGTCGTGAAAGACTTTGGCAGGTTTGAGTCTCTCCTACTATACAAGTCAGCGAGGAGCCAGGCTTACACGAGGATCTCGGGAGTTCGGGAGGTGATTGTACCAGGACATGTCTCTCCATCATATTCACTGGCGGCTTTGACAGTCCGTCTTTCTTCGACGTCGAAACCATGGACTGCAAGGCAGTCATGCTGAATGGAAGCCTTATGAGGTTCTGCCGAGGGAGCCAAAGGTCTCTCAAACAGACTTGTCGGGGATGGGGGCGAGACGGTGGAACTCGCTTGGCTTCATGATAAGCGATGGAGCGGTGAAGGGGATAAAGGTAAGACAACTCGGGTTGCATCCTCCGGACTCGGGGCCCCGAAGTCACGAACGATTTTGGATCCGTTTGGCAACAAGGTGTATTCAAGAACGTTATCAAGACTAGCTACGAATACTTGTTATATGATGTGATGGGATCAGTAATATGAGAACCTCTGGGCGTGAGCGGACTACTCACAGGACCGACAGATCCAAGGATGTCTACCGGAACGTATAAGGTGTCCCAAAGATTCTGTTCACAGATTCGCGCCTCTGCCTCTCATCGGTGTTGAGTCTCCCAAAGCCTGTTTCACCACGTCTCGTTGGCTACACTGCGGGTCATGCAGACTCAACGCCGAGAGTGAACAAACGCTTGGGCGCACCTTGTCCAGTCGTGGAAGCATCACGTCGGTATGCTAGCGGATAGGCGAGAAATGAAGTCACAAAAAGCTTATGCATCGCTCGTGAGACATACCTCCTTCATCCAAAACTCACACCATCATGGTGCCTGTTTCGAGACCGGCGACATACGCGATGCTCTCGAAGGTCAGCTGGCGCCAGAGCTGGACAACGTAGGTCAGGGCTTCTTCAGCAAGTACCTGAGTATCCTATCAGCGAGTTGTCAATTTGGAGAATCGGTAGCGGACCGGCTCCAGGCCATCGACCAGCTCATCTGGACCTTTCTTCCCCCGTACATGTTCGATGACGAAGTCGCCCAGGTCCTCATCAACTTCTCCGAGGAAACCCGTCATTTTCTCATGAACGAACGGCCGGAGCTTATCCCGGATCAGCGACTGCAGGGTCATCAGTAAGCGACCAGATGTGTCGAGTCCGCTGACCTCGTTGATGGCAGCCCACTCAATGTCCATCGACCATAATCGTTTCCTTTCCCTTGGTATCTGAGCCCGGATCTCCAACAGCCTCGCGTTGCGCTTGGCAACTTTCTCCGCTTCGGTAAGGCCGTCACCCTCGTACTCGAGCTTGACCAGCGTCCGCTTCTTCTTCTTGGCCGGATCCTCTTCCTCCTCATCCCCATCGAAATTGATTCCCGGCCGATGTCTGGATCCGGCGAGGTCTGGCTTCTCCTCCTTCTTGACCTCAGGGAAGACTGGCGGATTGATAGCGAGCTTGATAGGAGCCGCATCCTCGGTGAGCAGACCCGCCTGCTTCTGCGTCTCTTCAAGTTCCGCCATCTCGATCATCTGTCTCTTGAGGAATTCCTCTGACTCCTGCTCCAATGCCTTGACCTCGTCCTCCTCGAGCTGCCGATCACGGACATCATCTTGATACTCGCGAGTCCGGGCGGCCTGACGTTGGGTGCGCCATCGTGTCCTGAAGTGTCTCGTCAACCCTGTAGCACTTGAGAAAGAAACAGACCTGTCCGAGAAGAAAAGGTCACGACCTCTCTCGATGTTCTCATCGTCGTCCCAATCGGCCAAGGTCTCGAGCAAATGCTTGCGATTGCGCTCCTCCAGATCTTGCTGCTGCTTGCGGTGAGCCATCTCACGATTGAGAGCACCGATTCGCTGCTGCTCTCGGTTCTCGACACGACGTTCGCGCTAGGGGCACATCAGCGACGCTTGTAGACTCACATCCGATCACACGTACATCCCGCAAGGCTTCGTCCCGCTCGCGATCCCTGAGTTGTCTCCTCATATCCTCTTCCTCCTCGTCCGTCCGCTCACTCTCTCCCTTGGCTTCAGCGGTCTGAGGGCGAACGAAAGCGACCGGCTCCGCGTAGCCTTGCGGATCTCGGGAGGACTTTCTGCCAGGACCGCCACCGTTCTGCTGAGACGATTGCTGCTGTGGGGATTGTTGCTGCGGAGCACCCCACTGCCGTTGGGGAGCTTGTTGTCCTCTGGCGAGTGCGCGGTTACCGTAGCCATAGCCTTCTGTATTGCTCGGTGGCGCTCTCGTCCCCGACGAACCCGCCGCATTCCGGGCTTCCATCGCCTTGAATCTCTCCTTCTCGTCTTCCATGATCTTTTTCTCCCGCTCTCGTCTCGCAGCATTCTCTCTGAAGATTGCGATTTGATCCAGGACTACGACCCGTTGCTCTTCCGGCAGATCCCCCTCCCTCAAATCCTGAAGATGTGCTGGCACGACAACCTGCACAGGAGATCTCGCTCGAACCGGCAAATCTGGTGGAGGCGGGGCATTGGGGTCCGTGAGAAGAGCAACGATGTGAGTGATCGCCTTCCGGCAGATGGCGTCGGTCGCCTCGTCATCCTTAGCCGTGTCAGCGGCTTTGGCTCGGGATTTGGTTCACTCACCTCAGACCGTCCTAAAGTTTGCTCAAATTCTTCAAGGAACTCTCGCGTCTTGTCGTCCACCTTGACCACAAGAGGCTTCGGTGGTTTTCGATCCCTAGCTCCCTCCGGAGTCATGTCTGGAAGTTCCACTCCATTCAGACAACGTATGCACCTCATGACGACTTCGGGGCTTTCGAAAAGGGCGAAACCGAAAGCTTGAGGCTTGCCGCTACCTCCACTGACCCTTTTGAGCTCGTGCAAAGGTCCGCACGCCTGGCAGTCACCGTCAGCTGAGAAACTTGCGAGATTGAAGGACTTGCGTTAAGCAGATCAACCAGTGTCTGATCCCCAATGCCAGTTGCGATGCTTCCCACAAAGACCGAAGTGGTCTTAACATCTCGTACGAATCCTGGTGGAGCAGATGACGGAGGTGGATTGGTGAGTACTCCAGTGATATGAGGGTTGCCAGGCAATCCGCCAGGTAAAGGAGGTAGACCGAGACCGGGATGAGCAGGTCGTGGGGGATACATGCCAGGGGTGACGGGTGGACGAAACCCATTGGCCCCGTTTGGCGAAGAGGAGGCTCCGGGTGGAAAGCTCGAAGAGAAAGGTGGTGGGATGAAGCCTTGGGGCGGTCGGAAAGGAGGAAACCCTCCAGGAGGGGGTTGCGCATTGGGGTTGAAGGTGGGAGGGAAGGGAGGCAAGCTGCCAGGCTGCTGCATCGGAGCTAGGACCCGTCAGTCACCATCGGGCGCTCTCGATAAGCAAATCTTACGTGGACCACCATACATCCTTGAAGATCTGTAATATTAGCGACTCGAGGAAAGCATTGTTGGTTCCAAACTTCAAAGCGACGTCAGTCTCAAAGTGGGGGATCTCGCTGCGCTACGCCAAAAATATATCGGCAGGACGAGATTCGAACTCTGCGCACTGTTAAGCAGTGGATAGAAGACCCTTTCTGGTCAAGAAAACTTCTTGAGGTACCATGTGCATAGGGGCTGCTACGGTGCTGACGCTCCTAAGGCCATGGCCTCGTAATCTCCGTTCCATTCGTCACTTCCCTACCGCCGCACCGTCGATGGCCAGCCGCCTGGCCGTCATTCACCAACGGGGCGGGCGGGGAATTCCCCGCGTGTTCCAGCTTTTGATTCGTATTTGTAAGAGTTCAGACGGCCCATGACTCGGGTTGTGGTGACGATCGCTATGTCGTGGCCTACTTGGGCGTTTGAGATGGTCAGTGGCGCTTCTGGGGATGGAACGACTCCTTCCCAATAGCGCGACGGCCAGTCTTTGGAGCCGTATATGATTTTCCGCACGTATACCTTCCATGCTGTCTCCCGAATTGCTCTAAGGTCTCTCGGGTGCCAGATTGCCGCCGTTTTATATTGGTTGTCTCCAATGTCGGCGAAGAAGGGACAGTATAGGAAGATGTGAGCGTCGTCTTAGTTGGTGGCCGGACAGGAGTCCGTGATGTATACCTCGAAGTTCCTCATGAACGCTGTATGATAGGCGGGAGCACCAGATGTGCTCCACTGTGGGCTGCCTTGGCCACTGCCCGGTCGTTGAGTTTTGAGACCGGTCAGTAGCATCAGTGTGCGCCTTCACGTGCTTGATGTTGGCGTGTGACGCAGTAGCTTCCGTTGTGAGCCATTGGTGGAGGTCTGCTGGCTTCTTAGACTCCCAGCGGATCGGCATCAGGTTCTCCCATGCGACTTGCCGCATGGTTCCTACAAAGCGGACGCAGTTGAGGTGGTCTGAGAGAATTGTAACGTTAGCGTTGTGCTTGGTCAGGAAGAGCGCTGCTATCACAGCGACCATCTCGCCGTGTGTGGATGACACATCATGGCTCTCTACCTTGATAGTGAGGTCGAACGGTCCGGTGATAGCGGCGGTTGAGGAATGGGCGGCTTCATGGGTGGACGAAGCTGCCATCGGTCGCCCATGTCGTGCCTGGGAGGTGCCCTGGGGATAGTGGACCCCTGGCTGGATGCTGCTTTCTTGATAAGACCCGTGGTGCGGTCTCGTCGGAGTAGGAAGATGGCGCTGTCAGTCCTCGACAGTGCTGCGAGTAGGTTGAGCTGTTCAGGTATCTGCAGCCAGCGGTCAAAGTGAGTAGCTTTCGGTACCGCCCTTCTTGACGTTCTGGGTTGATGCCGGAGCTCGGCTATCTCCTCAAGCCAGTCTGAGAGTGGTTTGTTGTCATCCACGTACCTGTACAGTTCACGTTTCGATTTGACCATGGCCTGTGAGAGATGTCTCCCGACTTGCGGGTCGCTTTCGTGAAGTGGGTGAGGCCGTAGGATCTCCAGTCTGACTAATTGGTGTGAGTGATTATCAGCCCCGCGAGCTGGAGGTATGTCGCCGCCGACTCCAGGTATTTGGGTTTGTGTGATTTCCCCAGATATGGCCTTGGAGCGGATTCATGCATTTGTACGATGCCCGGCTGCACTGCCAGTTCCCCAGCGTGATTTGGGCCATCTTTCTCAACGGGAGCATTTCGATGGTCACTTCGCCGTTTATACGATAGAAGGAAGGGAAGTCGAACCTGTGATGGGAGAGTGGAATGTTAAGGATCGGAGTAGTGCTATTGATGAGGTTCATAGCCTTGGAAATCCTCTTGGTCACGATGAGATCGAATATCGCGGGCCTGGTATGGTTGTAAAGGGTTGAAATGCAGTCTAGGGCGTATATTTGGCTACAGGACATTCCATGCCAGCTTCCGCACGAGCGCGAATGGGTAGGTGTAGCTTGGAGGTATCGGGAACTTTTCGACTAAGGATTTGATAGCCTCAAAGCTAGCGTCCGGTTAAAGAAACCCAGTGCGGAGCATCGTTGGGTGTGTCGTGAAGGGAATGACACGCTGGACTCCATGAATGACATCCGGTTTTGTTGCTCGGTAGTGTCTGGGGCTTCGCCGAGGCAGAAGAGCACTCTTATCAGGCTTGTCCCAGGCGGTCTGGATGTTGTATGCTTCCTGGAATTGTTCGCTGTACGTGGTGAGCTGGGCGAGGGCCTGCAAATCTTTTGCAAATCGGCCGGAGTCGCCCATTGATAGTATTTTGAGTTTCACCTTGTCCGCGTCAGTGTGGTGCTGGCCGTCTTTGCCAAGTCGTGTAGTGAGAGTTTCGAGGTCATTATGCGGGCATCGTTTCGAGGCATCGAGTCAGCATACTCATAGATAGGTTATACTGGAGCGGAATTACTGCGTTTCCCTGTATTTACCTGGCCTGAAGTGAAGAATTCATCTTGCGCGATGCCATCCTGAGATTTGACTGTTAACGATATCTTATCCGTCCTTGCCTATTGGAATTTCCAGATGTGTTGCAGCCCGTAGAAATTGAGGGCATCTTCAAAGGCAGACGCGTGTAAGTGGTCGAAGCCTTTGGTGTGGTCTCTTTTGCCCAGACAGGTTCATCCAAGTAGCGAGCTGCATGATGTATGTGAGCTAGGAATGCGGTAAGGTCACCGGGCTGTACCCTTCTCTGTGTAGCGATCTGGGTGTGGGGAAGTAGTGAGTGTTCCCATACATAATCTTGAAGCCTACCTGAGAACCATGCGCTGATGATGCAGTTGGCGAAAACGATACCTCGAATCTCTTGGGTCAGTCGTGTCACTACGTTTAAACAGAGGCGCGATGAAGTGTTGCTTCAGTCGTGGAGGGAAGTAATCGGTGGTAAAGTGAAGTTGATCAGTGTGAGCACGACTCGCTTGAAGTCAGTAGTTGCCTGGCGCATTATGTTTCCCATTCGAAGGCGTTGATCGAGGCTAGTCACATTCATTAGTTGCGGCCATCGGGATGACAATTCTCCCGTCAGCTTTGCTTGAATCTTTGCGAGATTTCCGAGTCTAGCCATGGTTTGGGTACCTGGGGAGGGTCCGGTCGGTGGAGTAGCGTTTCGAAGTAATGAGTCCATGCGGCGAGCCGTGCACTAGGTGTGGTCGCAACTCGGATTGGTGGGAGATCAGTTGAGTCTGGTAGGCGATGGGAGGGGCCCGATGAGTCTTCTCTGTGGTCTGATGAGGGGGCCAGTGACTGGTACCCTGGGTGGTCGCGAGTTGTTGTTGGTATATGTGAGGGTGAAATTGGGGGCTGCAGGATGACGCCGCCTTGTGGACCTCCCACTCGGTGATGATCGGTTCATGGGTTGTATAGTGTCCGTGCCATGGTGTACCACTTGCTCGTACGAGCTCGATACGTCCGCGTCAATGCACTGGAGGATAGGTGTGTTGGTGACGTCGAATAGGTGTTTGATTGGATGGCGGGCTGCAGTACTTCCTTGAACAATGCCTTCTCAGCTTGACGGGTGTCCCGGTGTACCGCGCTGGACTTCGCCTTCTTTATTTCGCGCGAGTTTCCTTCCGAGCAGGTATGAGGACGCGGTGATCGTTATTGACGACGGGGGATTTCTCTCTTGCTGATAGAAGGACCGCTTGGAGTCTTGGTGTCTGGGTGAACAGCGCTTCAAGCCGATTCTCAGCGATTGCTCTAGTGATTCTGCCGATGTCATTCTTCACCCCACCTAGTCGTTGCATGTCCGGTGTATTAGGACGTTGTTCCGGTATCAAGCCAGGAATGACAGCGTTGACGCGTCGTTTGTGGAACACCTGCTTGGCAGCTAATGCCATATGTTTGTCACAGTACTCCAGTACTCGATCATATTCTTCGTTAGATGTCGGTGCGTTTGGTGGAGGGTCCCGTGCCGTTGCATTGTGTATTTTGATTCGGAAACGTTCGAAGGTTTCAGCCGCCTCGGGTCCTTTTGGGATACGATACCTGGAGTACTACATTGAGATTGGCCGATGTATTTGGCGTCATGGCGGAAATAGAGAAGTGACCGATGACTGGCCGGTGCCTCGTAGCTGCGATTGACGTTTGATGTGTGAGCTAGACGGTGGTGAGCGAATCTATCCAGCATTGATAGCGTGGGTTGGCCATTCTCACTTGTCGCCTTTGCCCTGGGTGAGATGGGTCCAGTCGCGGTCGACGAGGAGATCCATTCATGTCCCGTCGGTACGAAGGTTGATATTTGGGACCAAAACCGTGCAACCGTTGCATCTTCGGCGTCTTCCCGATCATTGACGGCGTACAACCCGATGATGGTCACAACTTTCCTTCGTCCAAGGATGATATCGGTCAACGTGAGGTCATATAATTGCGCATACGCGGCCCTCGGGTATAAGTCCGCTGTGATGCTCTGAGTGGCGGAAGTTGTTCGTCGCAATGCTGTTATGAACTAGTCTGATCATTCCCCTTGCATGGTGTTGCGGGGATAGGCACGCAAAGGCTGCATAGTACCTCTCATGTCGAAACAATTCCGCCGGTCCTTGGGTATGTGAAGGCCGTGTACGTTTGCCAAGTTTCAACTAGCATGACTACATGAGGCAAGCACCTGTGCAATCAGGGTGATGAGGTCTTGAGTTTTCTCCGCGTTGCCCAGGAGGCCGGTACAATTCAGGGTGAGTATCCGTAAGGGGTCACTATAGGCTGCTGCTGTAGGTAAGGAGATAAGGAGCAGGACCGTCAGCGAGGGTGATCCGACGAGGCGTGTTAGTATGGCGTACATCCCTGCGGCGAGTATGCGACCATTCGGGTATACATTCCAAGATACGGGAATTGGAGAGCGTGAGACTCGTGACAGGCTAGTCGCGTGCATAGGATGGAGTGTGGAGATAGCGCGGGCTAGAGCTATCGGGCGATCAGAACGATGGAGGCCAGAGTCAGGTGATGATAGGCATACGCTAGTGGCCCCGCTTCCGCTGGCGGGGGCACTTTGGATGCCCGACTCCTGCGTTTCCGCATCGTCGTTCCCATCCGCTTGAGTGGAGGCTCCTGCTGCGACGCCATGCGACTGGAGCTTGCGATCTTCAAAAGGGCTGATGGCATCTTGATTGCCGATCGTAGGTCTGGTGGGGCTGGTGCTGCCTCGCCGAGGAGCTTGGAGCCGGGTTCGCTCCTTTGAGGCTCACCTCAAGGGGCTTGATCGACGCTTGGGCCGCCAAGGCTTCCTCTGCTATCTTCATTGCCCTGGCGGAGTTCGGGCTACTGTATTCGGAGTACATCGAGATCCTTTGGCGCGCCGCGCCGCCTTGGAGTCTTGTTGGGCTTGGATGATCTCGTTCCGAAGGTGGTTGACGTCGCTCTTTGCGGAGGATATCTGCCTCTCGTTTCGCTTGTTGATATTGACGCTCCAGTTCTGGGACTTCTGCATCTTCTCCGAGAGTTTCCCTTGTTTCTGCAAGCCGTAGAGGGAGAAGGCCATTTGCCTTTCTTCGATCCTGTCGAGACGATCCATCATGCTCTGTCGGGCGTCCTCCATGACGTTGACGGTTTATTGTGCCCTCGTATCCTGTCTCTTTGGCACCTCTTCTCAAGCCCTTCGGTGGTCATGATGCTGTGACGATTAAGATCGTAGACAAGTTGCCATGGCTGCAAAGGTTTGGGCGCTGTTGGCAAATGTGGGCAGACAGGGCGAACGACGAGGGTGTCACCATGAACCATTTTCCGAGGATGTGCTGCCCGCCATCGGTGAGGTATTCGTCAAGGCCGTTCTTTTTGAGTGAGCGTTGACCCAGCTGAACACTTCGGAGAGACCGAAATCCGCGCTGTACGCTCCTGCTCCGAAGACGGTCATGGACCACGGGTTTACCGGGAGTATGACATCGTATGATCGGTGGAAAAGAGGCGTCCTTTTTGTCTAGTTCTTCCAGCGCCACAATTGACAGGAATCGGACGTGGCAGACGTGTGCCAGCTGTCTCTCAATGCTGGACTTGAAGCTACCCCAATCGCGACTGACGGCACATCCCAGCTCGGAACACTTGTCAGGTCGATGTCGGATACGTTGGTGTTTCGGGATACGAAGTCCCGGACGGCCCTCATATCCGTGCCGACACCCGAGCTCCAGTAGATCTCATGACCATGTTGCCAAATCCTCTCGCGAAGCGTGTCTATCGTTGCGAGTTTGGATATCAGAGTCGCTTTACCCTTGGGGGAGAGGTTGATGGTGGCGCAGGATTGGAAGGTGTTCGAGTCGGAGTTTGGGAGGTCCGGTTCGCCGTCCGTTACTTCAAACCAGTCCGGGTCAAGCCAGCGCGAGTCCCCCGGTCGTAGGATACCGGTGAGCTCTGAGTTCACCGCTTTGACAAGACCCTGGACCGCGTCGCGTGCCGAGTTCTGACGGTCGGACAATTGACTAAAGACCCGAAGTTGGAAGGGAGCTATTCGGGTTGGCGCCTTCTACCATGATAGTCGAGTCAAACGCGATGTGGAAGAAGTCATCTCGAATCACCGCAGTGATGGTGGGGGGTTGGAACCGTGTTTCCCTTGTGAGCGATGGGCTGGAACTCTGGGTTGCTATCCTCGTCCATTACGAGACGCACGATCGCATCGGATGAGGCGCTAGGGCCAGGGGGTCTTCGTCACCATCACGCGTGGGCGTATGGGGGTTCATCGGGGCCGAAGTTGCGCTTCGACGGGCGACGAGAGTGGGTTGATTTGACCTGTCGGCTTTCGGCTTGGGGATGGGGTGTCGGTGCGCGTGCGCGTGCGACGAATATGCTTCGATAGTCTGCACCACAGTCAGCCTGGTGGCGCAGGCAGTCTGGTGAGGGCCGAATTTGGGATGTACGGTCTGTATCTATCCTTGCAAGAGGGGTTGTATGGGAGTACGAGTGACAGCCTAGCGTTGAAGGTCTGTGTCAGAGTCAGCATTGCAGGCGGAGCGGAGGTGGTGGAGACCCATGCAGGGACGTACGGATCGTATTTGATGTTGACGGAGGAGAGATGTTGGAATATGGGTGCTGAGTGGTGCTTGGAGGTCTGTCGCAATGTCAGTCCGGCAGGTGCGGTACAGACAGAATGGCGTGCGTACAGGTCGTAACTTATATATGCTCAACCGAGGGGTATCGTCTAGCATTGTGTTTGGACCTTGGACGAGAGTACGGGGCTACAAGTACGGTGTCAGGCGGTCCTGTGAGGTGATTATGATATTGATGGGGGGGGGGGGGGGGGAGAAAAGAGCTGCGTGGATGAGATGCAGGGGTTTGTTTGGATCCACCACGCTTTGTTTCAGCCGCTTCTGAGGGGCACTGATGATGCCTCATTTCTCGCGCGCGTTCCACCTCGGTTTTCTTCAATTGAGACGGAGACAAAAGGCTCGCGGGAGGGGGTTGAAGGCTTGGAGTTCTCGATTATGAAACTTTTTCTTGAGCACGTCCGGCGTTTCAGGAACAAAAGAGATGCGGCGTGTGAGATTCGAACTCACGCGGACGTAAGTCCATCGGATAACAGAAATCTGCAAAGTTGAAAAACTTGAGACCGACGCGATAGCCACTACGCGAACGCCGCCGTGCTCTTGTGTACCAGTGCGCAAACCTCTATATAACGTGTAGTTTATTTATCTAGCTGGTCGAGGCGGTCCCTACTCCTGATCGTCCACCCCGGTAACCACTTCCCATTTGCCAACGCCGCCCAGGCACCTGTTACCTCAGCCGCAAATGATGTGTTTGAGCGAGATTCCAACTGGGCGGTTGGAATGAATTACGTTTAGATTCCACATGAACGACGAATGTAATCAGATCTGATACGCGGGTTTCGTCAAGCCGAAGGCCATGACAATCTGGGCTACAAATCAGCTCCGTCACGGAATAACTCTTTGACAGCCGCTCGAATCGTGCTATTGATGGCTACCGTGAGCATTGCGAACGAAAGTCTCAGAAACAATCATTGCCTGAGTAGAGAGGACGGCTTGCTGCCAACGTCATTCCATGTATATGCGGTATGGCAGACATACATTACTCGCAACGTCTAAAGCTTCTCGATCACGATGGCAGAAGCAGCACCTCCGCCGTTACAGATAGCCGCGACACCCTTCTCGCCCTTCTTCAGCGCGTGGACGAGTGTGACGACGATCCTGCACCCGGATGATCCAATGGGCTGAGCGTGCATTAGCGAGACCAGGAAAGATGCGCTTTCCTCACATGTCCGAGAGCCACGGCTCCGCCACGCGTGTTGACAATGGATCTGTCCAGGCCGAGAACCTTCTCCGCAGCGCAGACAACGACGCTGAATGCCTCGTTGAATTCCCACAACGCGATGTCGGACTGAGAGACGCCGGCGGCCTTGAGAGCCAGAGGAACAGCAAGAGTAGGAGCAGTAGGAAAGTCGACAGGTGCGCACGCGGCGTCGGCATAGCCTGCGGAACAGCGGGATTAGCAAAGGGCATGAGGCAAGGGGAGCAGAGGAATGTCAGATATCAAGTACTACGCACCAAGGATCTTAGCTAGAGGCTTGAGACCTTCTTTCTCGACCACCTCTCCACTTGCTAAGACTACAGCGCTCGCTCCATCGTTCAGCGTCGAGGCATTGGCCGCAGTAACCGTTCCATTCTCCTTTGCAAATACTGGCTTGAGTGACCGATACTTGTCCTTGAAGAATCTCTTGTACTCCTCGTCCTCTTTCACGACCGTATCGCCCTTTCGGCCCCTCATGGCGACAGGGGCTACCTCATCCTCAAATAGGCCAGCTTTCCAGCTCTCCTCGGCTCTGGTGTAGGAGGAGAGGCAGTGTTCGTCCTGTTCGTCGCGGGTGATGGAGTGTTTGGATGCGGTATGTTCCGCGCAATTGCCCATGGGGAATTCATTGTAGACGTCGAAGAGGCCGTCCACAACGAGAGCGTCTTTGGTCTCGAAGTGACCAAAAGCGGGAGGATGGCGAGGCAATAGGAAGCTGCCGTTGATTGCAATGAGTATCATGCGGTAACAGAAGCAGTCACCTACGGCGCCTGACTCATGCTCTCCATTCCACCAGCCACCATCAGCCCTCTCTGCCCCAGCTGAATGCTCTGTGACGCCATCATAATCGCCTTCATCCCTGAAGCGCAAACTTTGTTGATTGTCGTCGCATCCGTGGAGTCTGGTATTCTGAGCAAGTATGAGCTCTTCGAGTCCTCTTCCTCTTCGGCTTACCCTGACGCTATTCCGACCTGCCTCGCTGGGCTCTGACCAACACCAGCCTGGACGACATTGCCCATATAAATCTCCTCGACTCGTTTCGGCTGGATGCCAGCTTTGTCCATCGCATGCTTGACCGCAACGATACCGAGCTGCGGCGCACTGAGTGAGGCCAGAGATCCGTTCATTGAGCCAATGGGAGTGCGTGAAGCAGAGACGATGTAGACGGGATGGGACGACTACCAAAGCGGATTGCTCAGCACGGCTCGCATATGACTGAGCGATCAGGCTACGCACCATGTTCCGGATATGTTTACTGGGAGGTAGTGAAGGGTGTCGAATGACGCGAGCTGCGAGAGAGGCGAAAATTGTCGGTCTGGTCATCAAGAATGAGGGAGATGAAAATGGGACAAAGGAATGAGGGTGGTTCCACTGATAACCGTGGCGGTATGCGACTCCAGGATTTTGCTTTACGAGGCATTGAGTAAAGCGGTCTAAATCGCGGCGAAACCTTTTGCTCATCATCTATGATCCATGCTCAAAATTGGCATAGTGGTCATAAGTCTATTATGCTGATAGTATGTACAGAGTGGTGAAGAAATCAGTCCGAGATGAAGCAAGTCAAGTTCAGACTACGATGTTCATCAGCAGTCTGGTAACCGAATCTGTCCATGATCCTCACCATAACGCCCAAAGAAGGGTATCAAACTCTGCGCAAGAGTATAGGAGAAGACAAGCTTCGGGCCCACTACCAAAATCTGCCCACAGAATTCAAACACATATCACATGGACCTCCGATGATCGACTAACCTTGGGTGTCAATCCCTTGAAGAAAGCCCCGACGCCTTCCGTCCGGATCATATCCCGAATGATGGCGCCTCCACCCACGGTCGAATTGAAATTGGCATTTTGAATACGGGTTTTGACGACGTCAAGAGGGGAGGCGACGGTGATGGATGCTACGGCGCCGGCGATTGACGAAACGAAGTCTGATCGGCAAAGCATGGCATCAGCAAACGCTGCTGAGTAGCGGAAGCCGCATACTTTGTGACCATGTAGCTGAGGAGTAGTCGGATAGCTGGAACAGGTATTCCTTTGTAACAGCTGAGCCTCCGAACAGCTGAAGACAAGAAGCGTTCAGCGATTCTGCTAGTCAAGGGCCAAGCTTCGCTCACTGCAAAGCTTCCTGGCGCATTCCGTGCCATTGTCCATCCCCATCCTCGATACAGAGATCCCACACCTTCCTCTGTGATAAGCTTGAAGAGCCCTCGACCTCGAATAGCATCGGGGTTCGTTTGCATCTTGATTTTTAACACGTCGAGCGGCAACAGCACTACCTCGCCAATACCTGTTAAACTAGGCATTCCACATTTGAGCTTTCGAGACGTCTCTAAAGGAGATGGCGATTTCTCACCTTCCCGCTGTGGCGTGCATGATCAAACCCCCCGACTTCTTCCCAAACGTGGATCGGAACCAGTCACCGCCGTGATTGTCGATCATGTCTCTGAAGTATGGCTGTCCGCCGAACTTGTATATCCGCTGCGTAATTTTGTATCCGGCGGCGTATCCAAGACCCGGGAAGAGGGAGATGAATTTTGAAGTGATGGGTGAGCTGGCGGCGAAGCGGAAAATGATGGTGTTCATTTCGGAGAGGGCGAACTTGGCGCGATTGGACATGAGCCGCTTGGCGACCGTGTCCTAGGCGAGGTTCAAAACATGTAGGTTTTCTGATTGGGAGTGGAGAGTGAGCGGGCTTGTCACTCACCACTGGATGGAAGATGAGCAGCTCAGCGATCCCTACCCGTGCAAATCAGCCAAGTAAAAGGCGTTTAGGAGTCTCACGTACCGGAAGCACCTGAACCGAGCACGCGAGCTGTACCCGATTCCCTCTTCTTGGCCCCCGGCCATTTCGAATCTGCTGGGGGTGACATGGTAGACTGTCTACCCAAACCTTCTGTCTGAGTGTCGAGATGGAAGGACCGATACTTTTCACGGCAAAATTCCATGACCTTTTCTATAAAGCGCGGCAGATTGTCCCCGGATCTGCCACTGGTAAATAAGCACGGCGTTCTATTGAAACAGCTTTGGTTTGAAGTTTCTGCCGTAACTTGCAGGCTCTCTCATCTGTCCGATATGTTCCCCTCCGCTATCCGTCATTCACTCGGCGGTCTCATCCCCCCAAAGATCGCCACACCGGGTGCCGTGGTGAGTGCAAACCTCCTCGACCTGACTCGGTCCTCCCTTCTCCTGTCCTTCGCATGGATTTTCCATTGCAATAATCCTTCACGTGAAGCTTGGAGACTGACATGCTACTTTTCGATCAGTCTTCTGGTACGACTTCTGCCCGGACGGCCGATGTCATCGCATTCTATTCGAAGCTTCCCAAGGGACCGCGGCCTGATTCGGAGCGAGCGGGAGGGCTCCGCGGACGCTTCTTTGAGGGGAAGAACGCCAGCGGGTCAGTCGAGCTGTCTCACCAACGACCAATCGTTACGACGACATCTCTCTGTACTCCTGTGGAATACGGCAGACAAGTAGCTGACATGTATTGCTTTCGGTCCTTTCCTCCTTTTCGCTTACAATCATCAGTGTGCCAATCCTCGCTACCATCTTCATCCTCTTTGGCCTTGGTTACACCATCGACTACAACAGTCTGTCATCTACTCTTGCGGCGATCGGCTTTGCTGATGCTCTTTGTAGTGCACCTGAAACATCACAAGAATGGGCACCATTAGACGTTCAACCATTCTGGTTTCCGGCTCGCTATCTTCGCTAGGGATGCTTCCGAGAATGCATTGGGATTGAACGTCGCATGAGAGAAGGATCACAAGGCGCCAGTCTTGTGAAACGTCTGGTCGAGTCTCCAGTCAGATACCAACAAGATGGCGACGGATCCAACGGAGGCGAATCCGTGCGATACTGCAGCTGATGTGGATAGGGTCACTGGAGTAGTAGCTCTCGCCTCATTTCCATATTTGTTGTCGGAAGGAGTCTCCGGCACAGAGGGGTTCGCCACTGTTTTTCCACGCAAAAGAAGACTGGACATGACGAGTGACGTCGAGGTTGTAGAAAATTCGCAAAAACAGCAGAGACAGAAAGATCAAATTCGCGTTGCTCTGGACCTGTCTGTTGCGACTGTTCCCATTCTTGGTTCTATCTTCTTTTGAGCAGTCCTCGACATTTGATTTCTAAGCCCATTGTGGACGGGCTCGACTTATGAAGCCACAGAGGAGGCTCAGATGGTCTCAGATGCTCTCGACTCTCCGTGGCGTCCCTCTCCCCGGTCCCTATCGTCTCCTGCGCCTTGGCCGACAATATGCAACCGTATCCAACCCTCAGACTCTGATCGAGAAGATTGTTCAGAAGTATGCGGTCGATCTCCCAACGGGCGCCAAAGTCCGCGCGGGGGACTATCTCATGATCAGACCAGAGCATGTGTGAGTGAGGGAGAGGAATCATAGGCTGACATTCCACAGGATGACTCACGATAACACCGGACCTGTCATCTCCAAATTCCTTTCCCTCTCCTGCTCGCGTCTTGACAATCCAAGGCAGCCTGTCTTCGCCCTCGACCATGATGTACAAAACCAGTCGACCACGAATCTCACCAAGTACAGGAAGATTGAAGCATTTGCCAAGGAGCATGGGGTTGACTTTTACCCCGCCGGTCGCGGTATCGGACATCAAATTATCGTTGAGGAGGGCTACGCTTGGCCAGGGAAGATGGTGGTCGCCAGCGACAGTCACAGCAACCATTATGGAGGGGTAGGATGTCTTGGGACCGCAATCGTGAGAACGGATGCTGCGTGAGTGAGATCACATTTAGGCATAACGCTTCGCTTATCGCATTTTGCAGCGGTATCTGGGCAACGGGCAAATTCTGGTGGCAGATCCCCCGTGTCATCTCTGTCTCGCTTGATGGCCGCTTGTCGCCAGGTGTCACAGGCAAGGATGTCATCGTTGCTCTCGCCGGTCTGTTTAACAAGGACGAAGTCCTCAACGCCGCCATCGAGTTCACTGGACCTGGAATCCAGCACATCTCTATCGATGAGCGCCTTACGATCGCAAACATGACCACGGAGTGGGGCGCTGTAGCTGGCGTTTTTCCTGTAGACGAGAAGCTGAAGGAGTGGTACGAAGCGATGTTCAGGAAGGCCGACCTGAACAGATTTCTCGGCCGGCCTAGCCCGTCATCTACCGCTCCCCTGCCAATACCATCAGACCCGACTCACACGACTCCTCCTCATCCTCGACTCAACTCCGTTCGCCTGCGAAAGGCATTCACCGAGAAGCCCGCGGCCGATCCAGGCGCTCATTACGCCGCTCGTCTCTCTCTCGATCTCTCCACACTTGTCCCTTACGTTTCGGGCCCCAACTCGGTCAAGGTCGCGAATCCCCTTCCCAAACTACTTGATCCGCCCATTCCCATCAACAAAGCCTACCTTGTCTCATGCACAAACTCCCGCGCTTCCGACATCGCCACCGCTGCTGCCGTGCTGAGGGGGAAGAGTGTCGCGCCAGGCGTTGAATTTTACATTGCCGCTGCGTCAAGTCGAGTGCAGGAGGATGCAGAGTCGGCTGGGGACTGGCAAGCGCTTGTTGATGCTGGGGCAAAGACATTGCCAGCAGGCTGTGGACCCTGCATCGGCCTAGGGGTCGGTCTACTGGAGAAAGGCGAGACGGGCATAAGCGCGACGAACCGTAATTATAAGGGACGGATGGGCCATCCTGAAGCCATCGCGTATCTGGCGTCTCCGGCAGTCGTTGCTGCATCCGCCGCCAGAGGAATGATTTGCGGACCGGACTCTCTCGAACTTGACGCCTTGCCCCGCTATGATGCCCCCAAGATCTCCATCACTCATGCCAATAAAGGACCGGTGGAGCTGGCTGAAGTGGATGCGGCCGCCCTTGAGCCATTGCTCGATGGCTTTCCCGAGTATTTCGAAGGTCCCCTGGTCTTTGTACCACAAGACAATTTGACCACGGACGGCATGTATCCAGGAAAGTACACATATCAGGACGACATTACTCCAGAGAGGCAAGCCGAGGTCGTGATGGGTGAGTACCACGCAAACCGTCCCAATGCCGCTGATCCCGGCGTGGGCAGAGAATTACGATCCTACATTCGCCCAAACTGTACGACGTCTTCGTCTCACCCCGAAATTTACACAGACAAATTCCACCTGCTCTGGTTCAATTCTCCTTTCCGGCTACAATTTTGGTACGGGTTCGTCTCGCGAGCAAGCTGCCACCGCGATCCAGAACGCAGGCATCCCGCTGGTCATCTGTGGCTCCTTTGGTGACATTTTCAAACGGAACTCCATCAACAACGGACTCATACTTATCGAGGCGCCGGACCTGATCGAGGATTTAACGAGACGATTCGCAAGAGATGGCAGTCGGGGTAAAGGAGGGAAGAATGGGGAGCTCACGATTGTGCCAGAGAACTGGAAGGTCAAGGTGGACCTCAGGAAAGGTGGTGCTACGGTGATCATGGGAGAAGAAGGGGAGAAACGCTACCCCTCGGCTAAGGTCGGGCGAAGTGTGCAAGAGCTTTGGGTGAAAGGCGGACTTGAGGGTTTCATCAGGGCTTCATTATAACACATGCCATATTCCACAGTAAGATATTGTAAAGACTCGCGAGTGCAGTCGCTACGAGACGGGAGAAGCGGTACCGTCATGAGAAGTTTAGGTACTGTACGAGTGAATGAAAGAGGTCGGAAGCCGGTGTGAGGGATGGCCGAGGCACGAGATTGCGTCACTCGACGTTTCTCCGGCCGCCCAAAGAACAACAGTTTTTCACACCAGTAAATCACATCTTTGATTCACGCTGACCAATCAACTCTTCTTTCATCATCTTTAAGATGAGCTCGAGATCGTTTTGACTCACCTAGAATCTCTCTGCGACGATGCCGCTACACTTTCCTCATGTCGGTCATCAAAATCATCGTCGCCATGATGCCGAGACCAAGGACAACGATTCGTACATCCCGACCTCGCCAGAGTCATCTCGGTCCAATCTCTCACCACAACGCCATGCCACCGTGTCATCTACTACGTCTTCCGAATCGGCTCCCCCCAGTATCCTGAAGAAGTCATCCACCTCGGCTTCCGATTCCACCTCGGCTTCCGGGTACCTCTCGAAGCGCAAGTCCGGTCTCACCACTTTCGATGGAACCGACACCATCTCGTCAACTCACGATTCCGATGATGAGCGAGAAGGTTCGTCTTCGGTATCGACTCCCGCTACCTCGGTATCTTCCCTCAACAACCAATGTCCACTTCCTGCATCATCCGCCGGCCAGAAGTTCCCATTCTTCGTCATGACCCTTTCCTCCACGTCAACGCTCTCCTTCATCGCCTTACCCGTGACCATGCGACCCATAGTGCTCAATGCCATCCGTCACGCTTGGCGCAAGGGGGTCAGCAAGATGGATCAAGTCGAATATCTCAAGGAGCTCATGGAGAAGCACAAGGAGAACGGGTGCGATGGAGGGGTCTGGGAGGTTACCATGAAGGATAATTGTTGGATGCCGAATAGTCAGGACAAGGTGTCGTACGTCGAGTGGGTGTCCACTCAGCTCGTCCTGACACGAGTCCAGGTCGAAGCGAATCCTTATCAATCTCATGACAGCTTTCGCAAGAGAAGGCTACAGCATGACTTCCTCTTTCCGTACATCCGCAAAAGGTCCGGATTCCTCCATGCGGTATGAGAACTAGCTGAATTTTTGTAGACTCGGGCAAGGACAGCCTCGTCTTCCTTCGAGGCGAGCCGGATCCAGTGTGTCCTTTGAGCGGCGGGGCGAAGATATTCGCTGACTCACTTAGGACCCCATCTTCTTCGCCGTATCCTTCTACTCGCACGACCGGGTATGGATCATCGATGCCGAGGCGGATGTGGGTGAGGCTCTCGAAGATTCCATCAAGAATGGTTGGTTCGTCGGCATTCAGGGCGTCAGAACACGAGAACGACACTGCCGGGAAATCCGCCTTCGAGGGAATCCATGTATGTCCTGTTGTACGTACTGACGCCCTTGCTGACCAGTCACAGGGACGGCTCATACCACATCGTCCTTGATATCGGCCAGGTGTATACACCTCCTGATCATGAAGAGTATCACCCACTTTGACCGTGGGTACGATTTTGTGGGAAGCGTGGATATGGCGGATTTAGACGAAGGGGAGATGCCGGTGACCTTCTACCGGAAGAAATGGGGAGCGAGCCGGGCGGTCTGGAAGATGGCGGAGTAGAGATGGCGCTGTGATTTGGTCTGAGGTTTTGTGAATTTGCCGATATGGTCGATGTATACTTGTTATCAGTCAAACAACGTGAGGCAAGGATTCTTCCCGCTTAGATTCGCTCTTCACGAATCACACTCCACATACAGAGGCTCACGTCCTTGTTTAGCGTGAGCTGGACACTATTCGACAAGGCGGGCATGATGGCATCCACGCATATTCCATGACAGGTTTCAATATCATCATTGTCCCAGTGGTTATAAGCATGACATGGCGGCCGAGCCCTGAGCTCACTTGCCCTTCGACACGTCGGGATACACATCGAAACGCCGCTGAATCGTCACTGGGAGGTTTCGGCGTGTCGTCGCGAGCATTTCGGTATCTAATGTCTGTCAACTGAAGGAAGTGTGAAATGAGGAAGATTGCCTACCGATATCCGCGTAGAGCGTAGTGGCTTTCTCATCGGCTTCGACAAGGACGTCGCCCCTACTTCTCGTTAGTTCCTGGTAATTCGCCAAGAGCGAATGATACTGGATTCACAAAGGGTTGACCACCATTGAATGACCATACTGAGCTTCTGCATCAGCTTTGACGACGATCATCTCAGAAAAGGGCAAACCTACCGCCTGGTATGTCGCTTCTGGGTTGCGAGCTGACGAGCACATGGCCACGTATATTTGATTGTCCACCGCTCTGTCCCAACTCCTCATCAGCATCATAATAAATATTGACTTGGGTTCATAGACGTACCGAGCTCGTTGAAGTAGTGTCCAGTGCATTGGTCCGGTCGTGGTGTTGAAGGCGGAAGGGTATATCATTGCCACGCAACCTATACTGCCACTTCAACCAGACCAGCTTATTGGGAGTAATGACCAACCTTGACGAGCTGCTATCATCGCCATCTCAGGAAAGCGCTGAAATACATCTCCATCAGTAGGAGGAGTATTGCCCGAAGAGGAGCACGGACGATATCATAGCATATCCCCAACCCAATCTTGCCAAAGGGCGCCTCGAACGTCGTCAGATGACTTCCACCGGTGAGCGTATCCGACTCCTGCATCCCAGCGTTCATCAGCACCAAATCTGATCGATAAATAATCGACTCGCTTTGAAAGTCTGCCGTCCGGGTATATCTATATCGAACAAGTGGACTTTCCGGTGCTTGGCTACCATCTTCCCCTGAGGATCATAGGCCGTCGAGCAGTTATAGATATTATCGGTCGAGGCTTCTCTTTCTGGTATAGAACCTACTCCGCCAGGAAATCTCAGCTTTTCTTCACAGCAAGAATGCGCCAGCGTACCGCCAATGAGCCAACAACCGGCACCCTTCGCCATCTCCCTCATAGCTTTCACCGTTTCCCCCTCGCCCTCCTCACCGGTACTACCAATCTCCGGGATCGCTTCGGAATACTCGCTGAAGCTAGTGACAGCATAGGGCGAGTTCCATATCTCGGGAAGGACGATCAGGTCAGGTTTGGGAGTTGAGGAAGACGCCACGGTGACCGCACGCCGTGCGATGTCGATATTGGTGGATTTGTGAGGGGTGAATGGCCCGAGTTGGAGTAAGGCCAAGCGAAATGGCATGGCATGAGTTGTAGCCATGGCGTTGTTACCCAAGTGGTGGAAGGAACTCGGGAAGTACCGAAGAACGTAAATGGGCAGGACAACGGAGCGAAGCTCCGCCGGAGCTTGGTAGGGCTGGCGATTCCAGTTCCGGAGGTAAAAAGTCTAAATCCGTTTAGGGATCTGGTGCAGTGCCTGAGGGCGCAAGAAAGAAGTCGGGATGGCTCGGATCATTCCCCGATCACCTAGACTATGTTGACAAGATTGGTCCATCTTGCACATGAAGTGTTGGCGTGTAACCGGGAGCGCCATGTTAGGCGGAAGGATGAAGTTAATATTGAATCCGTGGTCGTATTTCAGGATAGTACTTACCTCCTAGCTTCTCTGATCAGCTACGGTCCTCAAGAGGATGGATGTCCAGCTTGTTCAAAGCAATAAAGTGTCTCTGCCAAGTCTCTGTCTTGACAATCACTCGGACGTTGTAGTACAAAAAGCAGAACGTTCACGCAGCTCCAGTCACGTATAATGCCTGGGTCGCTACCAACCAATCGTTGTTCCTCGAACCGCTCGCTTCTCCCGATCATTGGATCTGCATAATCACCACAAAGGCTAGTAACGCGAGAGAAATGTCCATAACAATGCATAATACATAACTCGATCTCAGTCAACTCGTTAAGAGAGACTAGAGGCTCATGTATCGCCTCTATCAAAGCACCAGGACGCCAACCGCCGCACCTACAGCGCCCACACCCATCGCTGCCCAGCCGGTCACCCCGTTGTTCGACCGTCGGGCGGCGCCGGTCTGACCGGACACAGTCGCTGCTGCAGCTTCCGCGCTGGCGAGGACGACGCTGTTGATGGTCGATTGGTATTGATTGTAAGACTGGACGGTGCCAGCGGGAACATTGGCTGTCGCCACGCTCGGTGCACTAACGCTCATAAGATTGAATAGAAGGGGCAGGAAGTGGCACTCACCCGGTGACGCTCGCGGTCCAGGTCGCATAGGTCCAGGTCCCATCTCCCGGGTCGTAATAGTCTGGATGCCTCATGAGTTTCGGTTGACGAGACAGAGGTTCACTTACAAGTGGTCGTCTGCATGGGAGGAGCAGTGGTATCCTGTCCCACCACGCGAAGACCGCTGATAATCAGGACATGTCAGAACAGCAAATGTTGAACGTGATCGATCGCTCACGTACGTAGTAGTGTCCGGCCCAGTCGTTGTCGCGGCGCCCGCCTTGGTCCGCGTAGTAATTGTTGTTGGAGCAGTCGTTTTGACCACGGGTGTGGTCAAAGCAGTGGTCGCGGTGGTGGGCAGGCCTGCATCGGCGGTGATGGTCGATCTAAGTGTCGCATATCAGTACATACTGATACGCGTATTTTCGGTCGGCTTACACAGTCACAGTTAGGAGATCGCCGAGAGCATCAGTCGATACCGAAAGGACCTCAGTATTGCCATTCTGATTGTAGAAGCGTTAGTCACGAGAGGGAGTAAGTGGACTCGAGGAGGCTTACAGCCCACTGAAAGGACATCAGTGTGTGAACAAAGGTCGAATACATGATATACGCACGGGCTGTGTTGTAGTGATTCGCTGAGAGAGGGTGGTTTGAGCGAGAAAGAGAGAGGAGACGCCGCCGAGGAAAGCAAAGTATCGCATGTTTTGGCTGTGAAGAAGGATGAGGTGGCGGAAATGTGTTGAGGTCGATCGTGAAGGTTTCCTGGCGGTGTGTCACAAGCTATCTCCGAGGATGGTGTAGAAGCTATGAAGTCGCCGACTGCGGCTGAAGATACGGATCAATGAAGGCGGGACAGAGTGATGTGACAAGGAAAGAAAGGAAGGGGTTGAAAGGGACGGGTGGCGGTTGGGCGGTGATCGAGCGCTTTCCAGGTACCTGGTACCCCGACAGCTCTCTTCTGGTCAGTGTTGACGACGAATACGCTTTGAGACGTCTAATGTGACGACGAACAAAGGTGTGAAATAATGGGGTGAGGCCAGGTTGAGAACGAGGCGGGAAGCACACCGGGCTGTGCGCACAAAACGCGAGATTTGTTTGGCGGCGATGGCCCCACCGTCTGGCGGGATTTCTCCGAAGTATTGTTGAAAGTGGCGGTACGGTATCCTGTTTTCCCGTTTGATACATCGGCTCTCTGGAGTGTCTGAACACGCCTACAGCAATACGGCATGATCTTACTGTTGACTCCGTCCTCATATAGCTATTGTTTCGGCCTTACACAAAATGGGTTCATAACTTTGTATACACGTCTCCTATCAGAAGCGATATCTTGTACCGAGCTTGGAAAGGCTAATGTCCGTCCTTCAACTGCCTTGTATGTATCGTTGGCCGCTGGAGGCTTCCTCGGCAACCGCCAGGCCGAAGTCCCACTGTTCCCTTCTCCTACCTCATACCAGACTGTAGCCGCCATCGACACGGTGGTCGGCTCCGGTGATGTACTTTGAAGCATCGCTGCCGAGGAGAACGATGAGGCCCTTGAGCTGAGACACGAAAGATCAGCTAATCGAACAGCGCGGAAAAAGTGAGACGAGGGATAGTGAATGTTCGAAGCCGAGAGAGATTTCAGGAGGCCAAGGGGTATCATCGAGGCAGAAAGACGGAAACTCACGTCGGATGGGTCAGCCAAGCGGCCCTGCGCGGACAGATGAGCTCTTATCAACCCGGCAAGGATAGGCGACGAACGGCGGGAATGCGGTGAAGCCATTCGTGACTCAATGATGGGTTCTCGTCCAGAATGACTTTCGTCAAGTTTGTGAGGACGTAACCGGGGCTGACAATCAGCGCATCAGCGCAATTCCACATCGTGTTCAAGCGGACTTACGATATGCAGTTGACCCGGATATTCTGTTTCGCCCATTCCACCGCCAAGGAGCGCGCCATGTGCCTCACCGCCGCCTCTATGGTGCTGTGATTAGTACCATTCCACCCAAACGAGCGAGACGCACTGGAGACATTGTATGGCGTTTGAGGCTGAGGGACATTTACTACCTATCTGCATGTCAGCGGTGGTCGCCCTTGAGGGATACAAATGACGAACCTCTCCACTCATGCTCCCGACCATAATGATACTCCCACCATGAGGCATGAGTTTCGCCGCCTCGAGGCTGGCATACCAAGTTCCCATCACATTGATATCCATGAGCTTCTTGATCTTGGGCGTGGGGTATTCAAACGCGGTGAAGTTCTCGACGATGCCCGCGGCAGTCACGCAGACCTGAAAGAAGCATCAACCCGCGAAGTGAGCATGTGTGGTGGTGGAAACTCACATCGACCCGACCGAACCTGTCTTTGATCTTCCCGAACGTCGCCTTGACCGAATCTTCGGAAGAAACGTCGCATCCCAAACCGAGGGCTTCAATTTCTCCCTCCTTCGCCTCACCGTGCGTCACTGGACCGGCTGGTCAGTATGGAGAGCAACGATAAAGGATAGCGACCCACCGAACCAGTCGACTAGGTCCTTTGCGGCGGCATCGGCCTCGTGATCCTTGAGGTCGATAAGGACGATTTTGTCCGCCCCACTATCATCCGTGAGCCTAGCTGGTATTACGCATCAGTGGACTTACCTCTCCACGAATGTTCTCGCCATCATGTTGCCGAGACCCCTGCCTGCGCCAGTGACGACGCACACCTTTCTCCCTCAGCTGAGGAGCCAGGACAAAGGGTAACGTGGACCTACCTTGCCCTCCATCGAGAGGCTCGCCAGCGTCCTCTTGTTATGTCGCCCGTGACCGGGTCCGATCAAATCGTGTCCAGGGTCAGCATCTGTCCATTTCTACGTGTTTGATCAACATTCCGCTACCCATCGTGGGTGGCGCAAAGCTTACCTTTGGGTGCTCGAATGTCATCGTCTCATCGATCCCAGCGAGCTTAGGATCGACCTCGACACGATGTTTCTCATACGAAGCTCTATGTTTTTGCTCATCCTCGGCGTTGAGTGCGATGGTGCTAGGTTTTGTGAAGGCGCGAATAGCAAACGTGGGAGTGGGGTGGAGAAGAGCGCGGCGGGCGAGACTGGGGTTACACCGAATGAAGGACATGCTGCAAATTGTAAAGATATCAGATGGATAGATGATGGGGGGGAAAGTCTTCAGCGCATGCTCTTTAACTCGGAAAAAATCGAGAAACAATCGATTTTGTCATTCAAAAGGAACAATCTGATGGCGGCGGCGTTTCCTGTGAGGACGCGTAAAACTTTGATTTGCGCGGGCTCATAATCACCTGGTGCCCCAAGTCTGACGTGTGTCAGATGATCAGATTGGTACCTTTCAACCGGGTTTTGGGGAGATCGGAACCGCTCTGGGGTATTTCAGGCTCCTCATTGGGGCAAGGCACTAGCCGGTGTTTTTCGCATTCTTCACAAATGATGGCACTTTGCAGATCACTCCTGTTCTCCTTGTCCTGGCGTTCTGGCTCCATGAAGCGCCACTTGGTTCCGGCTTGCGTATGCTCATACACGCATTCACATGCCTGCATCACCTTCTTCGATGGGCTCGGGCAGCAACATTACTTTCGCGATGGACGCGTACACCTTCTGACAGCCGGGTGTATGTTGGGATGCATTCTTCCATCGCCCGAGAGGCCAATAGCCGTGACTGAGGCCCGCCGGACTCCTCCTCACCGCTCTATCACCCAGGATCCGCTGCTGTCAGATGCCGCCCGTGATACTTGCCATGACGCTCAGTAGATAGAGCCGATAGGGATATATACATCCTTTCTCAGCTTGATCTCCAATGATGACGATCGCACAATGAAGTGTCCAGGCATGTCAGATACATTGCGCTTCGTCTTCTGCTTGGTATCGATTTCGAACAAAAGTTTCATGAGATTGAAAGGCTGATCACGGGAGCTATCATCACGGAGCCTCCAATATTGGAACAGATGTGCGGATTGAGCGAGTACATGATTAGGCAACGGATGGAGATTTACAGATACGCCTTCGCTTCTCGTCTCAAGGGGTCTCGCTATTAGCCGACACGATCTCGTTCCGCGTCGGCAATGAGGAACCAAAAGAGATAAGCTAGAGTAGTGCGGATCTTTATACTTAACATGATGCGAAATCAATCTCGGTAAAGTCACGTGACTTCATGTCACTTCACGTCGCTCAACCAGATACATTTCTCAATCAACCCGCGCTTGTCATACACCAGACAACACGAACACGATGGTCTCCACACATCCTTTACTTGAGTGGCCCCGTAGTGACGGTAGCCAGGACAATTGGCCGTCCGCCGAGCAGAGATGGCCGTCTTCCACCCACCCGTGGTACGAGCTTCTGCCGAAGCACGACAAGAAATGGGATCTGTACAGGTCCAAAGTTGGCGAGCATCTCGCCAAGTACCTCAGGATCCCAGGCGATGGTGAGTCAGATTTTGGAGTTCCGCTGACGAGCAGCATCTTTGCACAAGGTAGACCTGCCGGCGGATTATGCACTCTTCGCCCACCATACAGGGGAGCGAACTGACGTTTATCTTTACGTGAGTGATGAGATGTCTTCATTGGCTGACTATGTATTTGGGTTCGGTAAACGCGAACAAAGTGAGCTGCCGACTATGGTAAGACGGCTTGGGTGACGTGACTAGTTCAGGAGCACCGCCGAGTTCTTCGAACATGCCGTCTGGCTATCCGACACCTCGAAATCCCTAAATGACCACGTACTATGTGAATGCAGGTATAACCCGGAGTCAGAAATCGCCCGGGCGAAGAAAGTTGGATCTTCCCCTGTTTCCGGACCCTCGACAAGGTCAGGCGCACTGCCAGATCAAAACGGCAAACGGCGAAAAATCGACGAGGTATCGGACGAGGAGGAAGAGGGATTATCCGGGATCGTTCCAGAGCGCCAGATCGACATGAAGTCTCGACGGCGCTTTCGGAAGGGGGAACTCGTGTGGTTCAGAATTCCTACAACGAGTGCGCCCGGGAAAGGGTCCGGGCTGCCGTCCATCACCCACTGGCCAGGGCTAATCGCAAGCATCGTGGCGAAATCCAGAGTGCTGGTTGACGGGAACACTTCGCTTCGCACTGCGGATTTCCTCCTCAAAAGCGACGTCAAAAGCGCCCAAGCACCGCAGCGAAGCATCACAAGGTACGAATATCACCTCCGACCGTTGGGCATGTTCAGCCAGACGGATGAGCTAGTCAACGATACGGAGGATCTACTGCCCTGGGCGGCGGGGAGTGATCTGCTGGGCGGAAGCAAAGGCTGGGAACATATGGGCCAGGAGGGGACGAGGGTGCTCCTTGAAGGCGTGGTGCGCGAAGCAGCGGAGGATACGGGTCCGCTTGACGAGACCGCTATCAAGGATGCCTGGAAACAACGATGGGCCCGGAGGATGCCATTCAGGGAGATGGCGGAGGACTGGAACACCAGGGCGTTCAGGCTGGGAGTCGCGCTCAAGACTGGGAAGGTGAGAGAGCGAAATGACTTGCCGCTGATTCCAGGTTATCACCAATGCTTGGACCCAAACCGATAAGGTCGAGGTCATGTCCAATGCAGACATCAACGCTGAGGACCTCAAAGCCATAATGGAGCAGAAACAGACGCTCTATCAAGTGAGTCAGGCTGTCGTCCCCGCTGACAAGCAGGGCCTGTGGTGGGGTGGCGAGCGGATATGGCTTGAAGACATGGTGCGGCTAAGGAAGCACCGCTCCGAGCTTCCCGCGGACGCCCTCGGCCCGCCGTCGGAGGGTGCTATCGATCGTGCTGTGCTTCTCAATATCAGGCGAGCGATCTCATATCTCGAACGAAGCCGCGTTGATCTGGACAGATGCATCACAATCGAGGTGTCTCCCGACAATACGAACGAGACCACCACTGCTTGGCGATGTCTCTTGTATGGCGATGTCTACGAGGTCGCGAAGGCATCGGGTTTCCCGTTCACTCCTCAGTCGATGGATATGAAAAACGGGGAGTTGTCGATGGTCCAGGCTTATACAGCGCCGGACGGGTTCGAGTTCAAGCAGCTGAACGATCCCGGCGCGGAGGTCACAGCAGATATTCTCGGTTAGTCCGCGGTATTGACTCCATCCCCCTCTGACGCTAGCAGATGTCGCCGGCAGACTTTACCCGAACTTGCTCGACTCTTCAACGCAAAAATGGTTCATTGACCCAGCCAAGCCACAGGAAGTTGAAGGTCGAGTGAGTCCAGGCGACTCCGCTCTTGCTCTCATGGGCCTCCGCCCCGGCACTCTCGTGAATAGTAGCGGCGTGGACTGGAAGGGTGCGTCCAACTACTCTGGTGTTTTTTTCCACTGAAAATGAGATACAGAGGACCTCTACATCATCGTCTCGGAAGCGACCAAGTCTGTCGAGAAGGCGATGCAGAAATACTATGAGGGGCAGGTGAAGAAGGTGCGGGGGATTGAGGCGGCGTCGAGTGGATCCTGGCCGGTGGTCATCGACCCTCCATAGACACTGGACGAAGCGATGGGCAGGAGTGAGGCGATGGTGGCTTAAGGGGTTGCGCATGATGATATACCGAGAATGAGCCTCTACCCAGCATGTTATATCATTGTGGATTCAAAGCTTATCATGGTGCCCTTCGAGAACGGCTTCGTTGTGACCCATCTGAACTTTCCTTTACACTTCTCAGACTGACAGTGTCTAACCTTGAAGTCGTCTTCACATCGAGCCTCGGATCACAACATGTCACTCCGCCTCTGCACTCGCTGTGCTGGATCACATCTTAGACGATGCATGCTGTCCGACCTCCGTCCACGTCTCACACCCTTCTCCTCACTCCACACATCCTTCATTCTTCGACACGAGTCGACCAAGTCGGAGGATCTGGAAGATGCCCTCAATTCCAGCCAGACAACCGCCAAAGCGCGAGCTCGAGCATGGTACCTCGACGATCCAAACACATCCAGCTCTTCCGATCCCACCACCTCATCCTCGACCGATCCGTCTGAACTACCTTATCCATCTCCCCTTCCCATGACCGTCTCTTCGTTTACTACCGAGCCCACACAACCTCCACCCATCCCCAAGTCGTCGACTGATACCGAAACGCGACAACCCCAATTCACGACCTTCGACCCCTCCCGCACCACCGCCCTCCCTCCAACCCGGTCAATCGTCCCCCTCCCGCCAAACACCCCAGACTACCTCCGTCCCCTCCACGCATACCTCACGTCCGATCAAGCTGCTGAAGTCCTAGATCCAAGCTCGGTGGTGTTTCTGCATACCCCATCAGCACCGATATGGTCGGTAGGCCCGGGCGAGCTGATACGAGGGGAGACGGAGGCGGGGGCAAGGTGGGAGTGGGTGGTTGTACTGGAGGTCAAGGGGACGGGTAAGGGAGTGGTCGGGAGGGCAGAGAGGGCGATTCGACTCTGGGTGGGCCCAGCGCTTCATATTACGCAGAATCCGGATTGACGCTCGGTTAGCTGCATAACAATCCCCTACCGCCTGGAGAGAAGAGACGGGGCGAGACGAGTAACCCGAAGCTACCGAGAGTGCCGGAATCGACGGACTGGAGCTTGATCTCGCCGAGACATAGTGGGGTCTGTCTGAATCTCTTTACGGGAGAAGGGAGGGAGAGGTGGGACTTGGAGGAGCTGTGGTCGGGTCGGAGCACCTTGTTGTCGAGGAACGAGCTTCAGTAGGCTCAATCCGTACGTCAAGGCGCAATGCATATATCAGAGCTCCTCGTGTGATCGCGCCGTCTCCTCCGCCTCCTGTCCGGTCTCCATCGGCTCGGCCTCAGCCTCCGGTTCAGGCTCTGCCGCTTCTGACTCCGGCACGACCGGGAGTTTTGCCGACACGCCCTCCGCTGGAACAGCGTCAGGCGCGTCTTCGACAGGGCTGGGATTGATCTCCTCCGTCTGCTCTCCTCGCTCTGGCTCAGGCGCCTGAAGCGGCTTCTGCTCTGCCGCCTTTGGTGATGCGGCAGGAACGGCGAGCTGGGACTGCAGCCATGCGAGCATGGCGTTGAATTTCATCACACCTACGCAAGATGAGCACCTCTCTTGTATGGATATGGCGCGACTGACCGTCATACTCCACAATCGAGCCCTGATCCTGCTCACCCGCCCGCCACACCAGAGCCCTCGTTGTTTCACGTGACGTATCCTTTGAGTCGTAGATCCCGAGCGACGAGAGGACGGAGTGTGGAGTGGAGTCGCGGATGTAGCCGAGTTGCATCTACCTCACATTAGCTCCCTTGTTATTTGTCAAATCACTAAGTTTACCTTCCCGGAGAGGCGGTGGCCGAGGACCTTCCAAAGGAATGGGATGGATGGGGTCGAAGGATGTATCAGCAGTGCGTGGGCCAAGTCGGGCTGCTATGGACCCATCAGCCTTTCATTTGTCAATCCTCGATCGAAGCGCACCTCGGTCAAGAACTTCTTCAACACCCCTTCAACTCCATCATCCACCCTCAACTTTTTCACCCTATCCGGAACCAATCCTTTCGCAAACTCCACTAGCGCCCCTCTCTTCCGCTCGCCATTATAGTCTCTCGCGGCACCTTTCCCAGCCCGGGGAAACGCTTTGATGGTCGGGAACCCCTTGACCTGATACTCGGCACAAAGAGGCTTGTTCGGTGCCGCATCGCAGTCGACCGAGTAGAATGGGATGAGAGGAGATAGGGATCGAGCGGCGGCGGTGTACTCAGGTGCCAGATTCTTGCAGTGACCGCACCAAGGAGCTACAAACGCAACCATCTGAGATGGTCAATACGGATCATCAGGATTGGTTGATCCAAGCCCTACCGCGGCGTGCTCGCTTTCCATAGCCGTCTTGAAGGTCTTGGCGTCGAGATTCTCGACAGGTTGGCTCATCATGCCAGCATGAGTCGAAAGGGGTAGGAGGGAAAGTATGAGGGTGACAGCGAGAGTGGACAGCATGATGATGATCGAGTACTATCACTCGGTGATGTGGGCAGAATGGGTTTTGTCTCTTGCGTATACAGGTGAAATTGACTTGTGGACCTTTGACGTGGTGTATCGATAACAGAAGCGCCACGGAGGGAAACTGAAGATTGCCACACTTTTTCTCGTCTGATCATGCCGAGTGCGAACGAAAAAGTGTTCGAGAGAATCGCTTCTTAGCTTTGACCTTGAGCTGCCTCTCAGCATCAACATGCCCTTTGTCAAAGACGTTAAGAGCTCGGCTTATTTTTCGTGCGTACTTTGAATCCCATGACCTGATCATGCTTCCCCTTGAAACCCCGCTCTCGGCTTCTCCTGTTACCATCAACGCTGATCCATACCTGTCAGCCGTTTCCAGGTCAAGAATAGGAGGCGAAGGGAGGGAAAGACGGACTACTTTGCTAGGAGACGGCTCGTGGCCCAGGCGAAGAACAAGGTAAGCAACACCGGAGTGATTCCAGAGTATTCTCTCTAATTTGATCCAGTATGCCAGCCCGAAATATCGCCTGGTAGTTCGATTTACCAACAAGCAGGTCATCTGCCAGGTCGTGTACGCCAGGCTCCAGGTGAGTCGATCAGGCTTGCTCGGAACGACCGGCTGACACCGCTAGGGCGATGTGGTCTTCTGCGCTGCTTCGTCGAAAGAGCTTCCTCGCTACGGCATCGAACATGGTCAGTAGCGATGAAATCCTAATCTGCACACGGTGCTTATACTGTCCTAGGTTTGACCAACTGGACTGCCGCCTACGCTACCGGTCTCCTTGTCGCCCGTCGAGCCCTCACCAAGCTCGGCCTCGCCGACAAGTACGAAGGTGTGACCGAGCCCAACGGGGAGCTGAAGCTCACCGAAGCGCGTGAGACGCTTTCGATTGGGTGTGACCGATGCTGATCTGCTCATTCAGTTGGCGAGGACGAACCTCGTCCGTTCAAGTGCTACTTGGACGTCGGTCTCCGCCGAACCTCCACCGGCAACCGTGTCTTTGGTGCGATGAAGGGAGCATCCGATGGCGGTATCTTTATTCCTCACAACGAGAAGCGATTCCCCGGCTACGACCCCGAGACCAAGGCGCTCGACGCTGAGGTGCTCCAGAAGTACATTGTGGGCGGGCACGTTGCAGAATACATGGAGTCGCTCGAGGAGGAGGACGAGGAGAGGTCAGCCTTGCAATCTGCTCACAGCTTTGCGCTTATGCTCGCAGATACCGGAAGCAGTTCGCGACCTACCTTGCCGCCGACATCTCTTCCGCCGACCTTGAGGAGCTGTACACTTCCGCATACGCTGCGATCCGCGAGGACCCCGTGTTGAAGCCAACCGACAAGGACGTTGGGAAATGGAAGGCCGAATCACTCAAGCGAAAGGTGTCCAAGCTTAACCGCGAGCAGCGCCGCAGCAGGGTCGAGGACAAGATCTCCGCATACAAGGCTGGAAAGGTCGACGCGGCGGAGGAAGCGGACGGGGATGAGGATATGGCGGAGGACGACGAGGATGACGAGTAGGAGTCTGACTGCATGCATCGGGTCCAGCACACTCGAGTCTACTGCGGCATCTGCGCTTGCGCCAGACTGACTTTATCTAGCCGACCAGCGCATGACATCTTACTTGTATCTGGCTGACTTGCATCGCTCCAAGACCTCCGTCCTCGACAATGTACCGCCACCATACGCAACAAGCTCACTCACGGCCTTCATGAAAATGGCTCATTCGGGTTGCGTGTGAAGGCGATTTGTTGCTAAGAGGAATTTCTCACAAGAATGGCTTCATCAGCTATCCGTTGATGTTGGATAGAGCCGCAACGGGATCCATTCACTTGATCTCTTCCTCTTTAGAGGTATGAGGCTTCTTGTTCTCCACCACCACGAACCAGATCCAAACCCTCTACCAGAGCTTACCCGCTAACCAAGTCGTCCCACCACATCCATATCCAGAATGGGTACCCCATTTCCAGGCCCCTCAGTCCCCCTCTTCGTTTCCCTTCCCAGTCTCCTCACTACCAGTACGGCTACCTGTGGCGCCCGACTGTTTTCACCGAGCGACTCGTCTGCGAAGCGACGATCACGGTGGAGACTGTTTGTGACGGAGTCAGCTGGTCAGCACCAGCGTCCCCGGGGCCTGATCTTGCGAATCAGGTCGCGAGGCAGAAATGCGTTCTCATTGACTGTAACCACATCACGTCATCTTGATCCGTCATGAGTTACTTTGTGTAGAGTGGGATATATGTGATGTTCACGACGACACGATCCGCGAAACGCTCTAGCTGTAACTTCCTTTCTCGGCACCGAATTATCCTCTACACCTCCCTTTCGCCGCACGGGGCTCGGGGTCTGTCCGGGGTGTGATGACTTCCGAAGGCGGCACAATTCAGCCCATCAGGCTTGCATTAGCAATACTGAGCGAGACATAATCTTCAATTCCGAATGTTCGAATTCATGTACCAGGTAAGTGTGAGTACCATGAATCACTGCTTGGCGGAAGTTGACATCCCTCGTGTAATCGCAGCAGTATCCCCTTCCACCCAATGCCAAGCTCTACCCGTATCCTGAGCATTCGCACTCCAGCTCGGATCCACCCGCTTCGGCCGGACCTTGGCTCGTCAACCTCTTTGTCTTCGGCATCATCGCATGGCTTGGGAGGGAGCTGTTCAGGTGAGGCCTGGTCGTGAAGCGCAATCTGCGTCGCCTTTCTTGATGCACCGCTGGATGGCTCTCTCGGGTGAAAGACCCTGTTGGACGCTGAGAAGCAGATGAGCCATGCATGACTTCCATCTAGACCTAGGACGAAGCGGAGCGCTCACCTCAATCCGTCCAATTCGGTCCACGTCTGACCCTTATCGGCCCCCTGATGCTTTCTCTCTCCTCAAGCCTCCTTGACTCTCCTCCCTGCGTTACCTCGACCCGTCCGGCCTCCACCTCCCGCCAGACGATGTCCCGGACCTCAACCATCATCCCCCTCCAGTCTGGATACGTCTTGCTGTCCTCTTTGTGCAGTCTCCGAGGGACCTCAGAAGGGCAGATCGTCGAGTTGGTTTCGCTATCGCTGAGGAGGATGTGGAGGGCGGTAAGGATGGCTTCGTTACATTCGCCTTTGGGAGATTTTGAGACGGACGATTTCGGCTTAGGGCTCGGTTCTGACTGATCCGAGGAAGCTCGCGGATTGGATCGTCTCTTCTTTGGAGAAGCACAGGGTCTCCGTGTTCCCGCTACGACCGGGAAGGGGATCTTTCGTTTGCCAACTGATCTTGAGCGAGTGGTGGCGGTCATTTGGAGGAATCTAGTATCCCAATCGGACGGAATTGACCACTAGTGACAGCGTGACCTGTCGTGGTGATGAATTTGATTCCGGTAGGATTGCCGGTTGTTGGGATTCAAACGGAAGACCTTTGTCGAAAGCTGGATATCCAGGGGATTGGACCCGGATTTCCTATAGGCGTGCTACCCATTGCACTAAACACCCCAAGACATTCATAGGGGGTTCTACGACCGCCGGATCCCGAAAATCCGATCGTCTCAGGTTAGCCGTCCAGGAACCCGCCCCGAAGGTGAGACATCCCAGAGAAGCTTGCTTGCATCATCGGTAATAGACTGGGCTACACACGGTGGCAGATCGACGACTACTCTCCGAATGCCAGACCTCTGGCTCGCGCCCATCCTACCGATCTCCTACTCTGCATGTATCCGTAAGAGCCGGGTGCGATGAGGGGCTTCCAATCTCAAAGGGTGGTAGCCGTGGCAGAGTCAGAGCAGCCTCCAGAGCTGAAGACGAGGGGAATAAGATTCGTGGAGGAGGCTGCGGAAAGCTAAAGGCTTTTCAGCGCAACACCGGTAGTGCTGTCAAGTCACAGACAGGCACGAGATTAGCGTTCCCTTCCGGGTGATTTGTTGACTTTTGCTGTGCGAGATCCGACGCGATTCATGGTTTCATATCGAATCCACCAGCTCTTCCCCTCCTCTCGACTGACGTCTACCTTTGAGGCTGGTCCTCTCCTCACGCTCTTTACGACTATTCAACATGGTACGACACCTCTTTACGCTGTTTCTGCTTCTCCTTGCCGTCTGCCACGCGCAGAGGATCCTCACTACGGACGATGTTCGTCCGCTCCCCTTTTCTCAGCGAGTCTCATGCTGATAAGTGACAGGTTGGCGAGACGATCATCGAGACCGTGTCCATCGACCAATGGACAGAGACATGGACAGAGGTCATGTCAGTCTCCTCTCCGACTTCCTGTTCCTCCAGGCTAATCATCATGGGTTGCAGATCTACGATACTCCCCACGACGAAACGAAAAGGCGCTGCGGCTGCGGCGGCCCCAGCTACTGCTACAGCCACGACTGCGACGTCTGCGTGAGTCACCGTATCTGGGGAACGAAAAATCCTAATGCGAAACAGCTCGCCGGCGGGAATCACCGCTGTCACAGCCGCCGTTGCGACGGGCTCGTTGGTCGATTTTGATCTAGCCAAAAGCCCAAAGCTCATGCTGGTACAGGATAGCTGCCTACGCGCCATACGAGTCGTCCGTGAGCGTTGGATTGGCTTCAGCGGCATCTTCCGCCTGGGCAGAGTACACGGCCACCGCGACGCTGGTCGGGCTTAACGTCAGTTCTGGGACCTCACTACAAGTTGGAGCAAGAGGGATATTCGCAGCGCTGGTCGCTGTCTTTGCTTTGTTACATTACGCATGATCGTCCCATTCCCTCAATCCATCCAACCTCCTCCACCTTCCTCGTCATCCGTCAACCCCTCTTCGTCTCCCATGACATAACGCCTCTCTCCTGCGTGTCCGTTCTCTGCGACCAGTCCTTCCGCTAGCTCCGGGGCGTGCAGCTTGACACTAGGCTTGAGTATCGGTTCTGAGGCCAGGGATCTTCGTGGATAGCTCCATCCGTTCGATGCAGGTGGGATCGCCAGTGGGAAAAGGAGGGTGATGGGGGGACTGGCATCCTTAGTCAGGAGGACGTCACCTCGGACAGAAGTAGACATGCTATCCCGCTGGACCAAGATTGAAGAATCCTTCGAGATTGTTTCTCCGACCGTTGTCGTACGGGTTGAGATAGATCTGATTGTTAAGCGATGTTTGATCATGTGACTTACAAGGCCCTCCGACCGAGCTCTGGTCTCGAGGTACGCGTTGTCGTGTGACTCGATGGAAGTCTCGCCTTTCGAGACCATGTAGAGGTGCCAGCTCATCAGGATCGGGACTGCTATGCCTGATACGATCGGCTGAGATGCTTGTAGGTCACATACCAATAGCAATGGATAGGACGTAGATCAGCGTGTACGCCAGTCTTGGGGTGTACCCCGACCACTAGAGGATATGTCAGCGCGGGAGCAGGGAAGAGGAAGCAGGTGCTAACCCGGGAATCAAATGAGAACGAATCCCAGAACTGGCTATAGCCTACTGCCACGACCGTCCAGCAAGCTATCGATAGCCATGCCCTGTGACACATCATCAGCCTGAGGTACGCTGCAGAAGTGGTGGGACAAACATGAAGAGGACGAAGTGACGCTGGTTGTGCAGTCCTACCTGTCCTAAACCTCGTCAGGCCGAGACTCTCGCTTCGCAAAGCACGAACGCAAGCATTGATCCCTGCCTCGTATCAGGTTCGTCACCAGCCTGCGACAAGATGTACGTACAAGGGCAATGATGGTCCATAAGCAGGATACACCGCTTGCACACCGAACAATGGTGTGTTCGCTGAAACGCCGTCAGCCGTGATGTCTTTCACTACGACCATGGCGAACCTCTGGCTTCGGCCCATCGCACTTCCGACATCGCCTCACCCGCCTCTGCGACCCATCCTGCCCCGTCAACACCCTCGATGACCTCGCTCTCCAACCCCATCTCTCGGGTGACCACACTCCCGCCGGGTTGTGCACCAGCCATTTGTCATTCGGACTGACCACCGGCTTCTGTGGGGATAGGGCTAGAGCTCGAGGGGATGGGAACCCGGGTGGGATGTGGGTGACGAGGTAGTACTGCCCGTAGAGGTTTAGGGGAACCAGGATGAGTATGGGTAGGATGAGGATCGTGCTGATGGTCGAGAGGTCGCGGACGACTATGTCGACTATTCGACGTCAATACGGTACTCGAGAAGGGGGAAGTTTTAGGACATACAGAAACCGATTCCGCTGAGTCCTATGAGCAGCCAACAGAGTCCAACGAACCATGGGCCAGCAGCGCCCGTGATCCAATCGGCAAAATGCTCGACCCGCTTGAAGCAACGGATGACCAACGTGGAGCAGCCTCGCAGCAGGGGCATTTTGCGGTCCACCCGATGGGGAAGACGGGTCCCAGCAGCGTTGCGCGAGGGTATAAAGAAAAGGGTCAGATCTTGAGGTTAGGTGATCTGAAGTCAAGGATGAATAAATTCGGAAGAGCAACAACCATTAATGATTGCGCCACCCTATCTCGACATTTCGACTCCTCCTCTCTCATTCTGCGTTTCCTCATCGACTCAGCCTTGTGACTCCATGACACGATGTCCGGAATCCTGCCAGAGCGTACGAATGGCACGTCCGACCCTGAGCTTCTCAACGCTCCCGGCCCCTCTTCCCCCATACAGTCTCCGAACGCAGCCATCCCCCGGTCCTCACTCGACGATGCCGAGCCAGACCCTTCGCAGCTCAAGCATGAGCTAGCTGTGGCTCGACAGGAGAAGGAGGTGCTGGGAAATCAGTATCGGAACCTCCTTGGCAAGCTTACAGCGATGAGGCAGAGTCTCGGCGAGAAGCTGCGCGAGGACGCGGTGGGTCTTCCTGTCCTGCACTTTTGGCATTACTGATAGGAGAGTGTAGGAAGAGCTAGATCGACGAGAGAGTGCTATCAACACCTTATCTACCGAGAACTCCTCCCTCCAGACCTCCATCACTACCATCCAAACGGAACTCGTCAACGCGAGCCAGGAATCGAGTTCGCTCCAAGCCCAACTCGCTCAACTCCGTTCACAATCCGACTCCTCTAGCTCAGATGTGCTGAGTCTCACACGCGAGATGAGGGAGCTGAGAGGGGAGATGGAGAGATTGCGGGTGGAGAGGGAGGAGTGGGAGTTTGAAGCTGGACGGGAGAGGGAGAGGAGGGAAATCATGGAGGAGGAGGTACGGGGGATTGAGCGGAGAGAGAGGGAGGGCAGGCGAGACTGGGAGAAGGGGAAGGAGGAGCTACTGTCAGAGCGGGAACGGGCTCGGAATCTCCAGGATGTGCTTGGCGAGTTCCAGGCTGGTGTGTCGTATCTATATGGCCTGGTGCGATAATTGACGTGATGGGTGTGCAGCGAAAGACAGCGAGTTGAGACAAGCAACGACCGAAGTAGAAAGTCATTTACGACTAGCTGCGACGGGTCTATCAGAGTACAAGCTCCGAACAGCGAACGCCGAGACGAGGTTGGCGGAGCTGGCGAATGATGCGACGAGGAGCGAGAGGTTGGAGAGGGAACTGAGGGAGAAGAATCAGGTTGTTGGGAAATTGCGGCATGACGGTGTGTTTTGACATCGCTCGCACTCATCCCCCCGTCAATGCCAACCGCCCCCTTCCCGGCCCCGGCTATTGCTCTCTGCCCTTTCCTCCTGGTGTTTTGCCAATGGCTTCATCTCGTACCTCGGCCCGTGCTCCCGTGCCATGCCCTTCCTTCGCCCCGCCCCTCTCGTTTGGACCATACGGAAGGTACCAGCTGACAGAAGTAGCTGTGGTGAACAACGAGCACTTGACAGAGGCATTACGGCGTTTGCGAAAAACGTCGAGCGATAACAATGTCGACCGGTATGTGAAGCACATCTCGGAAGCGAGTACGGCTAACGTACGAGTTTCACGTAGTCGGCTTGTGACAAATATCCTTCTGTCCTTTCTGAATACCCACCGGGGAGACTCTAAGCGCTTCGAGATGCTCAGTCTCCTCTCCACCATCCTCTCATGGAACGACGTTGAGCGCGAAAAAGCGGGGCTGCAGCGGGTACTTACCGTAAAATCCGGAACACCCGCCGAGAAGGGGAAGCGAAAAGACGTGCGGGGGGAGCGGAGTGCGGAAGAGGAGGCCGCTATGAACGAGGTGGGTTTCTTGTTATGCTCCTCGTTCTCTCCGCCTCGTTCACTTCCTTCTCTTCCTCCTATGGCATTACCCTGCCCCTTCCCCATGGTCCGCGTCCCCCTCCCCGTACTGTCTGCTAGCTTGACGCTGATATCATTATGATCTCAGTCATTCTCCAATCTTTTCGTCGAGTTCCTCCTCAAGGAATCCTCGCAAGGCCAATCCGCTCCAGCCCCCTCAGTCTCCGCCCGAGCAGCACTCGGATTGGACGACGTGAGCTCCTCCATACAATCACCCCCACCTGGATCTGGAGGATACTTCTCACCGCCCTATTCCAGTGGGAGCGGGGTGAATACTCCCGGTGGCTCCTCTCGATCTCGCACCTTTTCGACGAGCTCGATGACAAGCATCAGTACGGCACCTGGATTTCCGACATTGCAGAGAAAACCGAGTCATGTGCCCCAGCAGGCTTTAGATGGAGATCCGGGGACATGATTTGGATGGTTCTTCATGGCATTAAATGAAGCACCGAGGGACTCTTTTTGGACAGGTCCAAGCGTAAATCTGAAGCTTGATGAGCGCTAGCGTCCAGTTGCTACGCTTCCCACTACTCTCTTTGATCAACTCATCCTCGCAACCTAACCTTTCGTCAGCATGACCGGCCGGTCAAAGTCCGCCAAGACACAGAGAGAAGGAGCCGATAGACGCGAGCATGACGAACGCGTCACACCGTCTCCCGCACGCACCCCCCCCGCGCCCTGCTTCTGAACAGCTTCCATCGAAGCCGTCACAAACGGATCGCTCTCGATCGTGACATGTAAAGACAGCGGTTACCGAGATCAGCCGCTTCATGCAACTTGATCATCCCGACTCGAAAGACTACGTCAAGGCTGGCGGCATCAGTGCGTTGAGCTATAGGATCCAGTCTATTGCATCTGTCGTATGGACTCTCTTGGAGGAATTGCGCCGAGTATCCTACACGGACTCTACGAAGAATTCGCAACCCTCGAGTGGGCTAAGCAGAGCGTCCAAGTCGCTATTCCAGCATGTCTTGGACCATCCTCAAGTTGTACGAGGTGAGTCTCCCTTTGGCTGACTAGGGTTTGGTCGATCGTTGTCAAGATGATGTCCTGCCTTTAGTGACGGCCGCGTGAGTCTTTCTAGTTGGTCAATTGAGCGATTGCGAATTTCGGCGAGGGCTTTCTCTTCTTCGGAGAAGGGGCGACAGAGAGCTGTCGCTGCCGTACTGAGCAGAGCCGGTTCGACAGGGACCCGGCAGTCTCAGAGGGCGGGAGAGGCCACATGTCTTACTATTCGAGGTACTGCGGGAGCTGACTTCATCAGGGCGAATGCACAAGCTTCATCGGTGGAGACGGCAGACGAGGCGCAACCGGACGTTTCCGAACAGACTTCCGGACCGCCGTCCGAACCGATCGAAGAAGGCGAGCGAGCTCGAATGGCACTGTCTTTACTGCAATCGAGCACTCCCGCCTCACGAAACAAGGTTCAAGTCCGGCGAGGCAGATCTCCAGACGCCCAAGACCGAGCATCTTTCACAGCGTTCAAAGCTCTTCAGGTGGCAGAGGCAGCTCAGCAACAAGCGGCAAACATCGTCCCGTATTGTTATCTCACTCATCGATGCCAGTCAAGCTGATTGCCTAGGCATTTCGCAACACTCTTCGATATACCCGGCTTCGAGGTCTATTTCATGGATGATGTTGAGACGATGATCGAGAATTTAATCGAACGCCTGATTCAAGGCAGCTATAATACGGGAAAGGGATTCTCTGCCGACAAACCAGTATTGGAGCGTAGAGGCCAGGCCAGTCGCGGCTCGGGTCCTGGATGGCAAGACCCTCGAACGACTTCGCTTCATTCACGCCGCACCTCAAGTGGTCGTTACGCCCGCATTCCTTGATCGCAGCGGACTTAGTGCTGGAAAGGCCGAGCAGCCTGTCACATCCGCCATCTACGCAAAGTTTGCAAGCGGTACCACAAAGGCGCTATCCGCTATGTCCAAATCTCCACATGGACGTACTGCGGCGAAGGCTAAGGATGGGATGACTTGGATCAAAGGGTGGGAAGGGCGGGATGAGCTGTTGGAATCTTGCGGTGTGCCCATGACCTTGCAGCTTTCGACATTCAATCTCCGTGCATCAGTCATGTTGGACGAATGGTTGATGGTCCGGAGCTTAGGGGTCTGCAGGACCTCAAATAGGTGGAGGCTTTCAGTCAGGAAAGAGGTGGCCGGATGTGGGTTTTGGCTTGATGTGGGTTGAGGCGATCTTCAGACGGGTTCAACGGAGGGCACCCATCGAGTACTGGGGTCTTAGCCAATCACTCAGAAAGGGTGGGTGTAGATTGGACATTGTGTATGGTGAGTGGACCAGACGAGTTCGAGCTGACGCAGTAACGTTGGGACGAGTTGCACTTCGCACTCGTACTCGCAATCCTACACTATCGGATGCCGCTTGGCCCGGTCTCGGTTTACCACCGGCACCCATCGAGCATTACGGTCAGCCTCGCCGTTTTCCGCGCCTAAAGGATGAGCAGGGAAATAGCAACGAAAGGCTGGAAAGCCATCCCAGGACGGCAAATCGATCCGAACTGAAGCGCTCGCATGAAATCATTGCGCTGTCGCTGCGACAATGGGGTGTAGAAGTCGATAACGTCACCACCCATTGCCTCGTAAGGCTTGGCTGTTGGGGTACGGCTCTTCATTGATGGATATTGAATCAAAGCTGATTTAAGCAGGCGAGGTCCATCCTTGGAGCTACGTTCGCAAGTAGCGATTCACCAGCCCGCTGCAAAGAAGATCGGGCCAATGCTTTGCTTGGGTCTGGGCGCCATTTGACGTGCCTCACCCATTTTTATATGCCAAAGGGGGAACAGCGACTTTGACCCTCCACCGGTCGTTGCCTCATCGTTGGCCAGTGGACGAGCGACGCAGTGATCGTCATCCGCCCCGCTGGTCAGAGATTCAACAGCGTGACGAAGAAGAATTTGGATGGATACGTGTCGACTCATCGACCAACGTCCAGCACGACCGAAGCTCTCAGTGCACTCTTTCACAGATTTCGAGTGAGAGGCGATAAGAAATCGTCCGGACAAATGAGGGCGACACTGTCTTCACCCTATTGACGATCGACCCAACGGGAATCGCATCTTCTCGTTAGCTCTGGACAACGACGTTCTCTTCTCGGCAAAAGCCCGGGCTGCTATTGCGCCTGTATCTTTCGCCTTCCAATGCGAAGCTAGGATCCTCCTGGCGACTGACCATTCGACTCATCTCCAGCTTCGTGAATTGAGCGCTGTCTCGGACTTTGAAACGAATGCGACGCGACGCCACTCCATGCTGTGCCGAGCTATGTCCCGCCTAGTCGCTTCGTTCCCAATGTCATGTCACCTCTCACCATACCGTCCATCCTCACTCTAGTGCTCTTTCAGCTTGTAGCCCACCAGGTTGCGCCTCCCAATCATCTCGCCAATGCAGAAGATGCCGTACGCCTCCACCGCCTATCGCACCATGCTTCCGTCAGCTCAAACCGTTGTTCGACTCTGGCAACCCACCCCGATTGCCAGTCCAAGCCAAAGTCCACCTCTCAACGCATCCCTCCAGAACCCGAAGTTGGTCGCTCGAGACCCGATCTGTGCATATGCAGTCGTCCACGCGCTAAGCTCGAGAGGGGGTGCAAGTCGTTCGGCCTGGTAAACTTGTCGGAGGAGGGAGGTGAAGACCTTTGCGTTGTATGTCAATGGTTCGCGATACCCTACAAACCGATCAGCGGTCGCTCTAGGCTCTAGGACATGCTATCTGCTGAATAAGATGTCAGAGCAAAGCGAGACCATCGATGCAATCAATCACCTTGACAATCAAGGATGCTTGACTCGCCAAGGGCTTCCTTCCATCCACCCGCCCTGGAAACTCAAGGAAGAGAGAGATGTGAAGCTCCGTGTGTGGCTGAACTCATCGCGCCGATCACTCACCTCCCAACGCATTCCCGAATCTCTCTCCCATAGGTCCAGCGACCCGCCTCACAGCATCCGCTCCCTGTTGATACACTCTCTGCGCACTCTCGACCGCCTTCTGCACTTTGGAATTTTGGCTCGGAGAAGGGGTGGATGTGGAAGCGAAGCGTGGAAAGAGAGCGAGGCGGAGACGGAGGATGGGTGGCATGACGGAAGGGCAAGTGAGCCTGCCTGGGAGCGGGACAGAAGGTAAAGGGTCGCGGAAGACCGGAGAATGCGGGATTAATGGGAAGTGGTGGAAATCTGCTACCGTTTTTCGGGCCTTTTTGGGTGACGAGGCGCTTTTGCTCTTTGTTTTTCCCTTGAACCTCTTCGCGATCTCTGACCAATACACCTTCGGAACCTTTCTAGCTCCTCATCACACCCGTCGCCAAGATGAACAACCCGGCAGTCACCAACCTTGTCATCTCTCTCGGTGCCATGCAATGTATGTCTTGTCCCTTCCGGAATCCCAGACCGCGTCCACCCCCTTCGTTACCCCCCCCCCCCCGGTCTCTTTCGGCCTTCCTGCTGATCTGTACCAAGTGGCCCGAAAGCTCCCTATGGACGATCCTACATTCATCACCTACCTCCGGATAGCCTACGTGGCCACCCAGCTCTTATCATTCGCCATCTACTTCTACATCACCATGGTTGTGAGTCTGGCTGATATTAAATGTTGCTGCTTGAACCCTGATGCTCTCGCCACGATCTAGATACGGAAAAAGGCGGACCTCACGGTGATCAAATATGTGCAGCCTGCAGGGCCAATGAAGCCAGACGCCAAACCCGAATTGGTCACCACCACGGTCAAGGCATACGATCTCGAAGCCACGGGTCAGGCCATGCGTGGTCTCTTTGTCGTGAGTTGTCTTCAGCTGTCCCCGTTGAGAGCTACGAAAGCCTTGATCGGAGTCGGCTTACTGATTTCGCCCCGTAGGGCATAGCGATGATGGCGTTCCTCGTACGTTCTTCTCCATTCCACCCCCATGTCCCAGTACATTCCGCGCTTCATCCCCATCCTCGACTTCCAAAACTCAACAAGATAACCCTCCCTTTCAATGCTCTCTGCCGTCTTTCCGCTTACGAAGCTGACTCCTCTCGCTCAGCATGGCTACATGAGGTATTCACAGCCACTCGCACTCCAATCCATCATGACGCTCAAGGGCGTTCTTGAGAGCAACCCAGCGAAACTCCATCTCTGGGGCAAGAAGGCGGAAGGAGATCTCGCTCGTCCATTCAAGGTGCAAGGCGGATTTATGGACAGCATCACCGGCAAGACCTCGGGACCGCAGACTGACGCGGCGAGTATCAAGGAAGCCGAAAAAGCGGGAGGGAAAACCGAGTGAGGAGTTGCAGCGGCAGCATGGCGGGAGGGTGCTGCTGGCGAGCTTGAACCGATGTCGAGAGCATAACATGGATGACAGATTCATGTGCGGCTGATTTGCCGCCGTTCAGATGCATCTGTTAATAACTCCCGTCTGGCATGGCTGTCAATTGCACAACAACAAATGAGGAGATCCGGCGTGCATATGTTCCCCTTCTACGATGTTTACAGCAAAGGCTCAACGTCGATCTCCAGTGCCGAGCAAGGCCTTGACAACTCAAATTTACCCAGCACGCTCGGATGCAGTATCCCGAGGGAGCCGATGACGATGTCTCTGCTCGCTGGCGAATGGGTCGTCGGAAGAGCCGCTTTCAAATTCTCGGCCAGGGTGTGGAGTGGTCCGGAAGAGGTCTGAGGGGTGGGCTCGGTGGTATCGATGGAGGGACGAGGGCGATAGAAGACCTTCGCTCCTCGGCCAGCGAGGTAGGTTGGGTCTGCCATGAATAATAAGCTTCGGCGCAATGATAACGTAAAGAGATCAACCATCGACGGAGGCGATGAAGTACCCGTACTTCGCCTCGCTCGCGGCATTCTGCAGGAACGGCACCCCGAGGATTTGCATCATCCGGTCCAGCAACCCATGAACGACCTCGAATCCAGCTTTTCGATCCATATACACCGCACAGAGCCGCCGATAATTTGTAGCCTGTCGTTCCGCGCTTGGATCTTGCACAACGACGTCGGAGACCTCGAAGATCTTCATGGGCAGGGGGAGCGCTCGGTTCTCGCGAGCGGTCTTGAGCATGCCTGGGAGGAGGGAAGTTCGGACGACTTGATATTCGAGTGATTTAGGGTTGGCTAAAGCCACAGCATAATGGCCGGGATCGGGGCGGTTCAACCAGGCGAAATTCTCGTCGTGCGAGCACTGATCTTGTCAGCGGGAGGCGTAGTCGAACGGCGCGGACAAACGAGGATCAATGGCAGCGCTTCGATCCATCCCGCCATCGCGCACTCTTCCCGCAGAATGTCGCCCAACCGATTTACAGGGAACGCCTTCGCCACGGTGTTGGTCTTCGGCATCATTTGCGGCAAGTTGTTGAACCCGTACGCGATCGCAGCATCCTCCATGATATCACATTCGTGCAGAATATCAGGCCGAGTACATGGCACCTCGACGTCCAAGTCGTCGGGTTTCAAAGACGGCTTCGCTGAGAGAGACATCCGTCTTAACAGCGTACATTGCTCATCACGGGATAGAGCGAGGCCGGTCGCGGCATTTATGTAGGAGGAAGAGGCAGTAGTAGCTCGGGGAGCGATGGGCGGGGTGAGGTAAGATGTGCCGTCGGGCAAGCGGATCTTCACGGGCTCTATGCTGTGTATGTCAGCGAACGTCACAGACGGATGAGGACTGACTCGCCAGAAGGGAACCTGGCAGTACTCGGCAAACATCGTGGCTACGATGTTGATTACAATGTCCCTGATACTTTTGTTAGTACATACCTCATCGATATCGCCTCCTTACAGTTTTGTTTTGTCTGTTGCCGTCGAATCTATGAAGATGTTCTTCGTCTTCCCAGCCACAATCTTCGAGTCTTTGTATCTGTCAGCTAGTTTCCTTCGGGTTCCGTTTACGAGCTTACGTTGCGAATTGATGATTGGCGGCATGGAGAGGACCCGGTTTTTGCTGTCGTAGATGATTGGGTAGGCGGGCGCATCGCGGATGAGATGTAGGTATCGGCTCAGATGCCGGTCATGCTATGCTTGTCAGCTTGACTCGAAATTGGGGAACGAGCTCCCCTCGTAGATGGTCATTAGCTCCTCGGCGGTGTATTCTATATCTCGATTGAGTGGTGCAAATCTGATCTTCTTCGGGTCCTTGCACATATATCTGCGATTGGCATTAGCGAGAACATTCAAGAATGGAATCATGGCCATCGCTAGGAGACCTACCGGAACGGCCCCTCGATGGTGTCCAGATCATGGGTTCCAATAGCCACAAACCTCCGCATCCGGCAAAGGTTTTGATGCAGTTTGTCCTGAAGATCGATGAATGACTCGTATTCCAGATCGCTCATGGGTCGCGCAAGCCGTAGAACACATGATGCGAAGTGTGGGCGTAATGGCGAGGTCTGCAGCTGATCAGCTCACGACCCGAACCGCCATGTTCTCTTTCCGACGTACCGAAGACTCGACGTAGACCTCCTGGATGGTGGGTGGTACACTGAGAGTGTATTGCGGTGCAGTATCCTTCTGAAGAAAAGTCCGAAGGGCTCGAGCGAGACCTTCTAAGCAGAGGAGGTCGTAGCTGAACGACGTGAGCAGACGTCAAGACAGGCCTCGCAGCTTGTGCGAGCTCAGCTCATTCAGTCTAATGACTGCCTACTCACCGATTGGCAGGTATTTCAATCTTCAGCTGAGGAGGAGGACTTGTAAGACCTTTGGCCCGAGCTGCTGTGACCTCGTCCGTCGTCTGCGAAATTGCGAAACCATGAGTCCAAGCAAATGAATGCACCGGAACGGCTGCTGGTAAGTGACAGGAAGGGTGAGGTAGGAATTGATCACTCACGTCGTCGTCCAACTCCAGGCCATACGAAAACATGAGTTCATCGAAGTCGCGCGTGGCTGCGAGATCACGCTTGTCAGGACGGCAAAGAATTTCCTGTCACAAGGGATCACATACTGTATTCATGCCCAAGCCGCCGATACAGCTCGTGCTTGTCGAGTTTGATTGTAGGCTGGGTGGGGAGATCAGCATTCTTTCTCTCGTCTAGGACAAAAAAATCAAGCACTCACCATGACGTGAATCCCGAAGGGAGATCGCGTAGAGGATCATGTAGGAATTCAACCCCACTTTCGAGTCGGCAGGTGTGCCGGCGACCCGAATACTATCCGGGCCCTCCACTTTCCTTGTTCAGCCAGACTGATTTCTGGCGATGCATCACTCCTCATCTCCATCCATCGCTCTTGCAGCTTGAGAGGGTGATCAAACCTCCTTGGCTTGCTTCATCTCGTCGTCTACCTTCCTCTGGCTGACTTCACGTTCACCCCTGATCAGCCTCCTCGGCAACATCCTCAAACCGTCGACTTCAGTAATCTGCTCCGAAACGCAAGATTTCGGGGCTCGAAGATGAAGAAGATCAAGCAGCACATGTCCCACTAACCCTTCCATCCCTGTCTCCTGAAGCTCAGATCCTTATTCCTCGATCTAGCCCACGATTTCGACCGCTCACTCCCCTAGACCCGACTGTACCCGCAATCGAATCATCCGGGGGAAAGGGTAAGACCCGGATGGCCGGGGAGCGACCAGACGAGCTTCTCGAAGTAATGGCGGCACATGAGTCACCGGAGACGAGTGGTCCAGATCCGGAGGTCGAGAGGCGTAGTGAGCGGACCCGTGCGAGAGCGTGCAGAGTCAGAGAGAGGGCAGGATGAGCCTCAGATGTCTCTAGAAGAGGTGAGACGGCGTGGGTATCCGTCTGACGATAGGCTTGGCTCCTGAATGGTGGGATGTGGTGCACCGGCGATGGTGCTAGCTCCAGAGAGGCACTGGGCGGTGCTCTACAGGTCGTTTGCACAGGTGAGCACTAGAAATCCGCCTCCAGCGTGTCAACGCTCTTGACGAAGGGCAACGGGCCAAGGGGACTGATTCTCGTGGCAGATCTTGGGTGATCTTGGCTGAGGTGAGTCTCCGTGCGAGACTGAGCTAACAGGTCGCAGGAACCGGGAGATGCGGATCTCCAAGTCATGATCAACTCATGGCTCTGCATGACATGGAAGGATTCGACAGGTACGTTCTTTTCAGAGCAAAACTTGCTTCTGACACTTTGGCAGACTGAATCAAGACCTTCACGATGAACTGGCCAAGGGGACAATCATTCCACATTTGGTGGAGCAGACTTCTTCGGGTGCGGACGGAGCCGAAGGCTTAGCTGACAATACGCTGACTCCATCGGACGAGGATATTGACGATGAATAGGCGCTTACCCTATGCATGTCTTCCGCTTGTGCAATAGAACACATTATACAGGCTGAGCAGCAAACGGAAGGTAATGTAGGATCACCAAGGAAGAACTCCCGTCCTCGACATCATCCTCCCAACATCTTCATCCCTCTTCCCCTCCACGACACTCGCAATAAACCTCCCACCCACAATCGGTTCCTCCGCTCCCTTCTCCCTCGACATCGCCGCGTCCCCTCCGCCCAAGGTAGTAGCCAAGAATCCGGGATCCACAATGTGGATCTTGACCCCATCCTTCTTCAATATCCGACACCATTCCAGAATCATCATGTTCATAGCGGTCTTACTTGTCCTATACGTCATGACGTTGAAGACGTATGGCTTCGGCCAGCCGGCGGCGGGCGAGCCATTAACGGGAACGTGAGGGTTGGAATGGTCCCCAAGAGAGGAGATGCCGGACGTGATGAAGATGATGCGTGGGGAGGAGGATGCGAGGAGGAGATGGATTAGGGAATAGGTGAAGAGGTGGGTGGAGGCGACGTTGGTGTTGAATGCAGAGACGAAAGCTTCGCGGGTCGTCATCTTCCCGGCCGCGAGCGCAAAGTCGTGATGAGCACCTATCGAACAATAAAGATCCCCTGGGACACAAACCGGAAGGAGTCGCATACCAGCATTGTTGATGAGGACGTCGAGCCGACCGAATCGCTCGGACAGGCCATGCTTAAACGCCTCAACACTCTCCTCATCGTCTATATCCACCTGCATAGGCACGACCTCGCATCCCCCTTCTCCCAGAGCGGCTTCGGCACCCTCGCCCTTTTTGAGCAGCTCGACAGCATTCTTGGACCGGTCGAGAGAGCGAGCGGTGAGGATCATGGTGTACTTGGTATGGGACGGGGTCGTGAGGAGGGCTTGGGCTATGGCGAAGCCGACGCCGGTGTTGTTGATGCCGGTGACGAGGACGATGGTGTTGTCCGTAGCTTTGAAGGCCGCCATGTTGGTCAGCGAAGTAGTCGAGATCCGAAAAGGTTAGAGTGGTGGAGTCTGGAATCACTTCCGAGCCGAAAGCGGACCCCTTTTAATACTTGTTAGACTCGGGGTGGAGAACACATGAAACGCGGACGGGGCCGAAGTGGAGGTGGAGGTGAGTTTCAGGTGCACGAAATGAAGGTGGTTTCGGTGGCCGAGGTGGGTTCCGAGGCGAGATCACCTGTTCCTCCACGAGACAGAACGGAACGGAAAAGGTTGCTTGTCGGTTGTGTGAGACCTTCTGCCAGTTCTCCTACGGTGGTCCCTCTCCCCACCCCGTCCCCCTTTCCTCCCCCCTCCCCCTATCCCCCCCCCCCTTCTCCCCCTCCGTTCCCTCCGTTCCCCCCCACCCCCATCCCTCCTCAAGCTGCAAACATTCAGCCGCTGATGCCGACAAGTCCCCACCCATGCTGATGCAATTGTCCCAATGCTCCAAGAAATCAACCTCTTGAGCGCTCCCTTTCCGTCTTGACGGCTCGTAGTTCCTCCAGCCTCGCCTTCAGCTTCGGTACCTCCAAAAGCTTGTGCTCGAGTTCCTGTTTCTCCTCCTGCAGTGCGAATCGTTTCTCGGCGTCCAGCTCGGTACTACCGCCTTTGATCAGCTGTGATGCAGTTTATGCGAAGCGAGACGGACAAGACGTATCCTCCCATCCCATCATATTGCAGAACCATCGAGTGATACTTCCATAACGAGGGACGGTGGCTGACCGTCATGAGGGTGATACCGAGAGCTGCGAGGTCGGAAGTACATCAGTTATGCTCGACATCAGCGAACAAGATGGTGAAAGTTACCCGTTGCATGATCGTACATGACCTTCTCAATCTCCAGTGTTACCGCGCTCGTACACTCGTCCAAGATTGCATACTGATCGTTGTATATCATCAGCTTTGATTTCGGACCGAAAGCGGAAACACGCACCTTTGGCTTGTGATAGAACAACCTGGCCATCGCTATCCGCTGCTTGTCACCACCACTTAGCGCATCCCTCCATTCCCGCACGCTGTCCCAGTCCTCCTCCCTCTCCACGATGTGGCCTATTTCGACCACTTCCAGTATGGCAAGAAGGTCCGAGTCGGACATTGTGGACACTGCGTGAGGGTAGATGATCTGGTCCCGGAGGGTGCCGGTGCAGAGGTAAGGGCGTTGAGGGATATAGGTGAACTCGCGGGCCGGGGGTTTATAGACCGTCCCGCCTGGACGATGTGAGCCGTCGGAGGGAGTGGCGAGAGAGAGTGACACACCGTAGACCGGCCAGAGACCGCCGAGTATGCGGAAGAGGCTGCTCTTTCCGCCTATCCCTCGGTCAAAATCATCCTTCTCGTCTCGCAGAACTTTGCTTACAACCGTTCGGTCCGACCACTAGCAGGTGTTTCTGCTCCCATCAACATATGGACTATTCTCTCAGGTAGACACATACCCCAGGCTCCACATTGAAGCTCATCGACTTGACAAGCACATCCCCGTTCGGAGTAATGAGCGGGACCTGATCGAATCGGATCTCCTCGGCTTCGATGATCTTCCCTTGACCCTCCAGCACTTGTACATTGCGTCAACATCTAAAAGTGGGAGACTGGACGCGTACTCACTCTTGGCATTGCCCTCAACGCTGGACGAGCTGACGAGTTTCTTCTGGTATCTCCCCGCTTTGACCTCATCCATCGTGTCGAAGAGATCGGAAACGCGGGCGGTATATCCTGCGAGCTCGGCGAGTTCCTATTCCAGAATCAGTCTCGTCTGCTTCCGATCGAACCCACCTTGTAGCTGTACATGACCCTCCCAAAGGCGTCGCTCGCGGAAAGGAGCAATCTACGATTTGTGACAAATCCTGATATCCTTTCAGCTTCTCACTACCGCTCAACATCGTATCATGCTGACCTTCCATCCGACTCGCGAGATCCCCCGACTTCATCCCAAGCAGATTCCCAGAAAACACCGGTATGCCACAAATACACAATCCTATACTCCCCCACAACCACTTGATGACCCCCTCTTCCGCCATGCCGTGCCAAACTCGGATCCGCAGCACCCGATTCGCATGCTTGACCAGCGCAAAGTAGCCTCGCTCGATCACATTCTTCTCGCTTTCTTCACCGTGGTAGAGAGCGACTTCTTCGGCAGACTCGAGAAGGCGCGAGTGTGTGAAGCGGAGCTCGCCTTCGAGGGTGGCTATGGTTTTGCGTAAGCTGAAAACTCTAGAGCTTGAGAATGCGGCAGACCCTCGTGAGCAGCATACTGCCCGAATGGTGGCGTGATCGTGCGAACTGTCACATCAGCTTGGCCCTTCCAAATTGGGGGGACGGTACGTACGAAGCCCAGCGCTTGACTGCACGAGGATGGTAAGAATCACGAGTCCCTCAGCTCCGACATTACGAGACAGCTGATAGTTGTACAATCTAGTGATCCGTCAGACTGGATCATAAGGAATGGACGAGAAGACGAACATGACGTCTAGTACGGGCTTGGCGATATTCGAATAGATCTCCGCCAGCTTGTTGCTGAATTGCTGGATGTCCACCGTCAAGTACTGCGAGACCTCATGTCAGCAAATCTCCCCAGAGCAGAACAACCTGTACACGCGGTTCCTATGCGAGAGATCTCACTGACCTGGTCGGCATTCTTCACCCGATCATCCAAGTTCGCCAACCTGTAGAACAGCTGTTCTCCCTCGTTGTCCTCGCCCTGTCCCTTCTCTGCGAGCGTTCCACCACTCGGAGGGTCCAAATATGTGTTCAGGGCGTGCTTGGTCAAGCTATGTCTGCGTCAGCGGGGCAATGTTGCAGGTCAAGGACCTACCGGGTCCGATAGGCTAGACCGAGCTCGCACTGGAGGTACTCCAGCATCGAGTTGGTATACGTCGCCGGAACGGCAACGGCCAACCACCGGACTAGGTTGAGGAGGAGCAAGCTCGGTTGAGCTGTCACCAAACTCGAAACGATGCTATCCATCCATATTGGCCCAATCCTCCACCCAAGTAGAGGAGAGACGTACCGCCCATCGAGCTCGGCGACATATAGACTCAAACCCGTTCTCGCCAGGAGGAACGTAGAATGCAGCGCCAGCATCGCCGCTTCTCTCGACCTGATGCCGGGGATGACGATTCGCAAAAGCCTCTTCAGGCGGGTATGGAACAGCGGATCATCAATACCCGCTTTCGTCTTCCGCGAATCTACCGTCCACCAAAATCAATACTCACTGAGCTCATTGAATTGGCTCACCTGGGCCCTTGCCTCTCCGGCCGACACCTCGCTCGCGAGTCCCCCCTTTCACCCCTCGACCCGTCAGGGCCTGATATGTCGTCCCGAGACAGTAAAGGACAAATGCGGCGGTGAGGAGTCGCTGGATCACGGGTCGTCCACGAACATAGGCATCGAGGAGGAGACGAAGTCGTGTTTGGAGGAGCTTGAGGATCTTGGGGGAGAGGGGATGGCGGAGGAGACTTCGCTGGGAACGTAACCCGTTCACCATCTTGCTTCAGATCAGAGGTGGAGCTCAGAGTTCAGTCGAGGCTCATCTTGACCTTCAGGGGACGATTGATGGAAGTCAGTCACATTAGGTGGCGGTGGACGGGAACTTCCTCCGAATATCTTTACCGGAACCAATTACGTCTTCCCGTCTGCAGCATAGCGAGGCAATTCCATCCATCGCGCACTATGACGGTCACTATCGATTGAAGACTTGTGTAAAATGGGAAAACAGCAGACACTACGGAGTAAAAAAAGTTCTTTGGCAGCCAAAACGAGGCAGAGATTACGGAGGATGATGGCTCGGTGTAGACGGACAGATCCTCTATTCGTCGGCTACAGATGAATGCAAAATAAGTTAGCGAAATGGAATCCGTCAAGATGCGCGAGGGTATGGTGCAGGCGAAGGGTTTTGCCGAATCGATCATTTCTCCCCCCGCTTGCCGGAGATGCCTTCGGTGAATCTCGAAAACATGCCCTTGCCGGTAGGAGTACCGCCAGACGCTGGTGCCTCCTGCTCTGGTGCGGGACCCGGTGCCTCGGAATCGGCGGTGACAGGAGCAGGTGCGTGCGCGACCTCGCCGAGAGACTCCTCAACTTCCGGTTCCGCCTCCGCTTCGCCTTCTTCTTCGCCTGCACCTTCATAGGAGGGTTCCGGAGCGGAGGGAATGGCCTCACCGGTTGTTGGCTCCTCCTCCTCGCGAGCGGGAGCCTTCTGCTCTTTGCGGGACAGGTTGCCGGTTTCCTCGGATGCGTCGATCTCGGAGCCGAGCACAGGTTGCTCTTTCTTTTCGACCTGGAGGAGTCAGAGGGGGGGACATCACGGGTGAGACGACTCACAGCGTAGCCGTTGGGGCCGACCTCAATGGGGGCCGTGGCGCCGGCGGAGTACTCGGGAACCTCCTCGTGATCGGCCGCGGCGGGGATGTCGTGCTCCACACCCTCCTCCTCAGCTTCGACCGAGCTGCCGTCTTCCTCATCCTCGCCCTCCTCGTCTTCGCCATCTTCCTCCTCCCCAGATTGGTACCTAGAGGAGTCAGAAGGGCGTTTGAGCAGAAGAAGACCACCTACCCGACGCTCCGGACGGCCTGGGCAACAGGACCATCTCGCTCCATCTGCTCGCTCGCGACGAGATACCTGGCGACGAGCATGCGGAGATCGTTCCAAACCTCCATCATCTCCTCGTGACTTCGCGCCCGGAAGGTGAACGCAGTGTCGCTTCCGCCGAAGAACCCCTTGCCACCGCCCGGGGTCTTGCCATAAGCCGAAGTGCCGTCCTTGCGACCCTCGATGTGAAACTTGTGCGACTTTGCCGTTGTAGCCGAAGAGGGAGGGCCAAGGGTGCAAGCCGGAAGGAAGAGGGACCATACGGGGTGAGTCGCGGTAGTCGGGTCAGACGAGGCATACTCGTGAAGGTAGCCAGCCGGGGTGAGCACGTAGAAGCCCTCCTTGTACGACTTGGTGAACCTCTTCTTGCGCTCGAGCATGCCAGTGTGGACGGGGACTACGCTCGGGTCGGTCTTGCCTGGGTAATCGATCATGTCGGGGTTGCGCAGCGGAGTCTCTGGGTCGAGGAGGTGGTCCGAGCGGGCCGCGAACGAGATCCACTCGCGGTCCGGCATGAGCTGAGCCATGTTGACGCCGAGTTGGCGCCAGGTCTCCTGGACCGAGGTGGACATGCGGGCTTGCCACTCGTCGAAGGTTGACCATGCAGACTGAATTGAGCGGACGATACCCTCTTCGAAGTGAGCGGAGTTCTGCTGCATGATGACGATGGACTTCTGCAGCGAGTTCTCCTCTTGGACCTGCGCCGTGTATAAGCTTTATTTGGCGGAGTGATTTGACTACACTTGCCTGCTTCTGGAGCTGCTTCATAACGGCCATGTTCACCGCGAAGGGGTCCTCCTTGGCGGACACCGCCATGGGGGTGTGGTTAACATTGCCAATAGCCCGGGCAAGGTCGGAGATGACCCTGGTGGACATCTCACGCTCCCGAGCGACCGAAGCGGCGAGCTTGCCGGTGTCGTTCTGGACGTTCTTGAGGTGCGCCTTGATCTCGGTGCGCAGCTTCTGAAGGTGCTGGACGATGGATGACTCGATAGTCCTTGCGAGGGAAGAGTGGGAGTCGGCAATGAGGCGTGTCTTGTCACGGATGGTATAGAAGACGTCCTGGGCTGCGTAAGTGATGCACACCCGCCACCGCCGAAAGTGCTCACCTGCATACCGCCCTCGCCCAGGAATTGGTTTCCGGGTCGGAAGGGCACCTGGATCACCGCCCCGAGTTTCGTGAGCTCCTTGGAAGTATTTGCTTCGATGTCAGCGACGCCCTCGAAGTAAGCTGTGTCAAGAGCGTCAGCTGGTGGCTCAGGTCACGCCAGGCGCGTTACGCACAGATGAGCATCTTGACAATCTGCTTCCACGCGGTGAAGCGCTCAATAAGGATGTCAGAGGGCTTGAGCTCATGAGGGGCGGTGTTCTTTTTTATCTGCATCGAACTATCAGCGGACCCTTGCGGAGTGGAGCGCTATACACACCAAAGACTGGTTCCGCGAAATGGTGGACCCAGCCTTGGACTCGGTCCGAGAGAGTGTGTCGAAGCGCGACATGATGGATATTCGCGCTGTGGATGATAGGAGACAAGAATCTTGCGTCCAGTTGGTTTTACAGAGATCCGTGTGGGTGGAAGAGTGAAGCAAGTGAAAGGATGGCGGCAAGGGACAGGTGTGCAACGGGAAATGGGAACTGCCGGTTTGAGGCGGGAAATAAGGGTCACGGGAAGAACGAGGAAATGATGTCATTTGCGTCTGGCCGCAACGGGAGTATCGCATAGGGAAGAAAAAGCCTCCACAAGGGTCAGGCACCTCGCATGGCGAATCAGTTTTGGCCATGAATGTGGCAGTAGACGTTGTACCGATTAAAGTGGGATGGCAGGCGCCGATTATAATCTAGAAACTCAGGTCGACAGCTTCAAGCCATCATGGCAAATTGCCAAATGATCGTGCGATGACTCGTCCAAGTGGTCTCCCAACCGCTCGAGATGGACTCCTTGGACTAAACCTAGCCCAGCCTGTACCGGAGATGTCGTAAACCGGACCTTCCGAGCCTTAGCGCGAAAGGCGATGCCGACACGTCATACCGCTCACAAGTACAGTGTACGAACGAAAGACCCACTCTAATATGCGATGAGGATGCAATCACTTCATTTTGGAATATGAAATGCGTGTACGAGCTATGGCTACGTGTATGAAGTATGGCTACAAGTATCCCCGCCCTCGATATCTACCTCACCATCGGCACCTGACTTCCCGCCGGACTGGCCTCACTCATCCTGATCGGTTCCTCTCCCATGGTAGTCACACCCGCATTCCTCTGATACATCTCCCTCCTCATGATCTCCGCCCTATTCTCCGCCCTATCCTCCCATCGCTCAGGGTGCTCTCCAAACGCGCCTCGTAACGTAAAGCTATCTCCCTCGCCGTGCTTCTCCTGCCATATTGCTAGACGACGCATGTATCGCGCGGAAGACTTGCCGGCTGGCCAAAGGTCCGCGGCTAGGGTGAGGTAGTAGAAGGTAATGATGATCGAGACGGTCCATTCGAAAGCTGCAGCGGCGGAGGTCACCCGATTGCATTTTTGGGCCGTATGTCCCTTTGTAGGAGTCGAGTTGCCAGCGCACTACGCATATCAGATTGGGACACGGAAGGGTAAAGTGAACTTACAATCCCGTAGCACGCGGCGAATGCGATGGCGAGTATAAGTGCGACCACAACGACGACGAGCTTGATTATTGAATTATGGCGGAGGGATCTCCGGTCAGGGTGGTCCTTGTGCAGCGACCACTAGGATCGTTAGCTCGGGGTGTCTACGAGGTAGGCCAGACCCACCACTTCGGCGGTCTGGAAGATTGCGGAGATCGATACACAAAGCACAAAGACCACGGTCATCGACCAATGGATCGTCGAGTGATTGAACGCATCGAACTTGCTCAGATGTCATCTCGTGCGAAGTGTGTCGGTCGGGTAACTCACGACGGAAAGAAGGACGAGTCCAGCTGATCCCGCAATAGCGAATACGATCGCCAGCCAATCTGCCATCGCTCGTAAGACAACGTGTCCAGCTGAGTGACGTCTAGACTCACGAAATACCGCTTCCCTCCGCCTGAGATCCGCCGGCAATCGATCGATATGTCGCAACCATCGCTCGGCAAACAGCGACCACACGTAGAATCCAGCTGTAACGCAGCAGATGCATTCGAACAGCACCTAGTCAGATCAGCGACCAAAAGGACCGAGGTTGTCTTACGCCAGCTGCCGCACGCGGGGCATGCAAGGTGTACGCACATGGTAACTCGCTCCGACATCCGAGACAAACACCACAGTCGCCTCGTCCGATCGATACCGGGGTTTACCGGAATGTACCCATAATCCTAAAAGCGCCAGGATACCGCCGAGCCATGTTAAACTGGCGATGATGGGAAGAAAGATGTACGGGCCGAAGACTGAGCTCGTCAGCGCATTGCCTCAGCAACCAGCGATCTTCAGGACATATGTTGCTTGTAGAACTGGTGGGCTGGACGTACATAGATGGGAGGTGAGCGTCCGAGTGTTTAAGTACACAGGGAGCCTCACCATTTTGAGGCTCAGTGGCCAGGGAGAGATAGCCGAATGTCAGCGACAAGCGGAATGCATCAAATTGGAAACTGCACACCGGGGGAAATGTATGCCACATGCTTTCCTGAAACGGCGAGGCGGATGCCGATCAATCGAGCGTCAATCCTTCCTGTGGGTAGAGGCAGATCGAGTTCCCATACAAGTTTTGAGAGACATGAGGATGCAAGAGGGAGTCAGTCGGTTTACAATGGTTGTTGCGACGCGTGAACAGGTAAGTTACCACTGTAGGACATACGCCGTTGATACAATGATGAGCTCGCAACCACCTGGTCAACAATTCCGAAATCAGCATTCGGCTTGATTCAACTCAGGAGACCTCTTGGCGACCTCTTGGGAGAGCGCTTAGACTTTTGCATAGGGGCCATTCCGGTCGGGGTTTAAGTGATACAGTACTTGTATAACGGACGCCTCGCAAATACCGGACGGTGCTATCCACAGTCCAAATCTCCTGCAGGAAACTCAGCACTTCAGCCTACTCATCGTCCTCGTCCTCCACAGTTGCCTTCGAAGTCCTCGGCTTGCGTTTCGATGCTGGCTTTCATCTTTCGCTGCCTTTTGGATGCAGGCTTCGCTTTGGATGCAGGTTTCGCTTTTTTGCTCGAAGGCTTGACATGTCAGCATGGATATGTGACGCAGAGGGACACGACCTGCCTTCTCTTCCTTCACTTCCTGCTCCTCGTCCGCCGCTTCAGCTTTCGCTGCGCCTCGTTTGAAACCAGCTGCCTAGTGACGGGATGACCCTCATCAGCCTGCAAACATATACATTGCCCAGTGGAGAGGGAAACTCACCTTTTTGTTCTGGACCGGCTGTTCCTCATCATCCTCTTCCTCGTCCTTCACTTTCTTCGTAGCTGGTGTCTGGGACGACCACTCAGCTCATAATCCGACGTTCTGCGTCGTGATGAAGCAATTCGCTGGAAAGGGTGTCAGCTCACCTTCTTGCCCTTCTTCGGCTTCGGCGCTTCCTCCTCTTCGTCGTCCGGTGGCGGCGTCATCTCCTCCTCATCTTCCTCGACCTTTGGCTTCTTCTCCTTCTTGGCTCTCGGCTGATCCCGTAGGCGCATTCCCCTTCATTCCAAGGTAGGGGACTCTCACCTTCTTCGGCTTCGGCTCCTTCACCTCGCCATCCGCATCCGCATCCGCCTTCGTTCTCTTCGGAGTAGCCTTCTTCTCCAGAGGATTCGACTCGCCGGCAGTCTCCCCGCCTTCTTCGCCCTCCTCGTTCGGAGGCATTCGAGCGGATTCGGGAACGTCCTCGTCGGCGACTACAGCCTCAGCGAGGGTGTGAGATTGGCGACGCACCATGGCCGTTCTTCCAAGCTTCGGAGACCTGGACTTGATTCAGCAAAACTTACACAAGGAGTTGGGACACTTCGACACACCTTCTCCTGGTGCGCGGCACTATCCGCAGTCTTCCGTCAGCTCAACTCTCGGACAGCTGACTTGAGACCAATGCATACGGGATCTCGTCATCTACCCTTGGATTAGCTCCGCTCCTCTCGTAGGAAAGAAGCCTACTCACAGCCATCAAGCTCAGTTGCGTCTCCGAAATCCTTCTTCAAATTCGAGATGACCTGAGGGGTCGTACCTGCAACGCTCGGCTGTCACCTCGATGTACCATAGTGAGGGGAAATTATTTACATCCCCAATGACGCCACCTGAATGAGCCGTGCTCCAAGATCGTCACCCACGTCCCGAGACGAAGTTCGCCTTTGGCGATCTTGGTACCTTTACATGGTTTCTGGCCTGAGTTGAGTGAAACGATCAGCAAGCTTCGAGATGATTCTTCCGACGAAGAGATCTCCGACCCGAGCTCCAATGACGTTGACAGTGCCTGCAATTGGTCCTGTACCTCGTCTCCCAGAAAACTCCTCGGCCATACACAAGCTTGATCTGCGTCCCTATCCGTCCAGCTAGTGGACAGCTCACCATTGCAACCTGCTTGTCCTCTGCTAGCTATCTCCAAGCGGTAAGCAGGCATCTTTGACGTGAGAATGCTCTTTGTACTACGGCCGTGAACAGAACATATAGGGTGAGATCAAGGAGAGGGATTTATTGTGGTTGACGAGACAGATGTCGTCGTACCCAGTGTGGCAGCTGAAACTTGTCCCCTAGGAATCCAAAACGCGGATGGATAATACCACGTGAAAGCGTTTCGTCCAGGCGTAGCGGGAAGTTTGCCTTCGAAGTGCTTCCTTTCTTCGCTGATGTCGTTCTTTTCATAAATTCCGCTACTCGACAATAAAGCCCAGCATCGCATATCGATTGACAATCTCAGCATTGTGAACTCCCGACTGGCCGACCGCTTGATCCAGTAATCCGCTTCTGTGTGTACCGAGGTTGACTTGGCGATCCCATGACCCCTCCCCCGAAATCCCCTGATGATATTGCCGAGAACAAAACCAACCCACCCTCTTCCCCCACCTCGACAATCCGCAATGTCCCCGTATCACTCATGCAACCGGTCACGGAAGCTTCTACGGAGTCGGAAGCGTCGACTCCGTTAGCGGGTCCAGGAGATGTAAGCGGGATGAGGGGAACAACGGCGCAACAGCAGAAGCTTGGTATGGGACGACCAGGTGGCGGCTCCAATGTGGTAGGTGTCAATCATCCATCATATTGAATGGGGTGGCTGGGCCTTCTTGGTCGGGATGGTCCATTGTTAAACACGCTTGGACCCTGCTTGGCGATTCGAACACTTCATCATCAACTCCTTTCGTAGATCGATCACCAGTCGCTGACAGTCCCGTTCTCAGCTCCGCCCTGCCGCGATCCAGCATCAGACATCCCCCGTGCACCCCTCCTCCCCACTAAATGCACGCGCATCGAGATCGCCAGGCCGCGCGGCTTCCATTCGATCCTACGGGACCACCGACGACGAAGATATCCGGCCTCGTACGGCTGCAGTGGGCATGAGTGCAGGTGAACAGACCCCTCGAGGGGGCGGGAGTCAAAGAGGTGTTCCTCAGACCGCGTTTCCGTTCGGCTCGCCTGGCGGACAACATGCGCAAATGGCCAGTGGAGGAAGCTCGGCACATCGACCCCCAAGGGCGGCGAGGTATAACACGGCTACAGCATTTCCCGTCTCGCATCCAGTAAACCCAGTCAACGCTTCGCACACCATCCAGTCCGCAGGCGTCTCTGGTTCGATATCGAGATCAGCTTCTCGCGCTCGAGCTCCATTGCATAGCATTCCCGCTGCAGCTCTCGCTGGACCTGCCGGTCCGGCCATGGCTAGGGCTCTTGGTATTGAGGATGATGATGAGGCGGAGATCGAGGATCGAGGACAAGCGCTGATCAGAAGGCGACAGAAGGAGCGGAAACAGCTGCGCCGAGCAAAGGAGAAGGGGCGAGAGAAACGGTTAGGAAATGGCGAAGACGCAACACCTGATACCAGCGCTCCGCCTTCGGGTCTGCCCGACGATACCTTCGGAACACAGCAGGCAAGAGGCGCTATGGGTCGATCTGTATCTCGAGCACGCACGCCCAGCGCGAATCGGCAACAACCGAGCGATGGGTACTTCCACCCATATGCCAGGAGCGAGGCAGGCTACGAAACACCTCGGGAGGAAGGATTGAGCCCGATGGACGAGCTTCGTCCCGCTTCGGTCTACTCGAGTACAGCCGATGAGGAGGAGGTCGCCCCGCAGGATCGGGCAAGTCTGCTCGACGATGTGGTTGCGGAGGTCATCGTGGAGCAAACGGCAGCCGGATCCGGAGAGAGCGATGAGGAGGAGGAGGACGCCGAAGAGAGTGGTGAAGGGGACGAGGCAGTGACGCTGAAAGATCGGCAGGATGTGAGTGAAGACGTTCTGCGGTGGCTGACCTCAGGCAATAAACATCGAACACCCCTTCGGTTTGCCCATCTGGAAACCAGCGCTGTACCGCAAATCGCGGTCGATCACTCGAAATGCCGAGTCTGCACTACATTCCATCCCGTCCGCGGCGGCCGAGTGGCATCTCCTTCCGGGCAATATCCTGTGGCTGTTCCTCTTCGGCTGGTGGCTCGCGATCGCGTGCTTCTTTGTAGCGATGCTCGTGTCTGGTGCAGAAGGTCTTGGTGGTGGCAGAGGAGGCTATGGGAAGACGCTGCGCGGCCTGGCGTGGTACATCGGCTGGCCCTACGGGAAGTATGTCGAGGGTGAAGGTGGACCGGATGAGGACGAGGATGGCAAAGATGAGGATGACAAGGACTCCGAAGAAGAAGAACATGGCGACGCACAGTCCGGCTCCGGATCGCCTGTTAAGCATCGCCCGGAGAGGCTGCGTGATCCTTCCGACAGTGCAAGCTCGGGCACCACCGTTCGAGACGCGCGACGTAATCACTCTTTGGCATCATCCTTCGAGGGTCTTCCTGACGAACCGAGGCCCGGAGACCCTCAGGCGTTCGAGTCGGCCGCCACCATCCGGCCAAGCGACGCGGACGCGCGACGCGAGCCGACTGTATCTTTCGCGCCGATCGTAAAGGGCAAGGCGAAGAATGTGCTTCGCGGACTCAATGGGAATGACTTCGACGAGCACACACCCCTCCTTCCTGGTAAGAAGAGCGCATTCCGCCGACCAACGAAGAAACGCGCAAACATCTTCGGTCGGATCCTGTACTGGCCGAGCTTCGTCATCGTTGTCGTACCCCTTATGCTCTTTGTTTGCGTCATCTGCTGGGGCCTAGTCATTACCATTCCCATGGCCAAGCTCACCTGGGAGTTGGTCAAGCTCCTCTACCTGCGGCCCCTCCAGATCAATTTCCTGTCTGCGCCGAAGGTCCCTGTACCTACGCCTCACGTCTCTCCTGGAAGTGGAGACGAATCTGGCGATACGACATTGGCCAACGGCTCGCCTGGCGGCTTCACCATGAAAAGCGCTCGTCTCACGGCGGGTCAGGTTGCGCCGACTCCGGGGTACGAGTCAACGGTCCTCCTCTGCACAAACCGAGCCATAGGACTGCGATACTACAAGTATACGATCGGCGGTGTCAACATAATATTCATCAATCTTGTTCCGCTCGTCTTCTTCACCATCATCGATGGATTCTTCATCCTTCCCGCCGTGGAGAAAGGAGAAGCGGCCGGCCGACACTACACACCACTCATTACCTTCCTCACCTCTCAAGCCCTCATCTTCGTCCTCGCCTTGGCCAGTGTCATCCCGTTGTCGTACTTCATCGGAATGGCTGTCGCCTCGATCTCCGCTCAATCGAGCATTGGCATGGGTGCCGTCATCAACGCAACATTCGGATCCGTCATCGAGGTCATCCTGTATGGCATCGCGCTCACTCAAGGCAAAGGGCGCCTAGTGGAGGGATCAATAGTGGGCTCGATACTAGCGGGTGTGCTTCTCATGCCTGGGGCAAGTATGTGTTCTGGCGCGTTGAAGAGGAAGGAGCAGAAGTTCAACGCCAAGAGCGCTGGGGTAACGAGCACGATGCTTATCATGGCGATCATCGGGACTCTGACACCGACCATGTTCTATCAGACGTACGGTTCAGTAAGCGACTTCCCTTCTGTGACGTAGCGGAAAGCTGATTTGGGACAGTTTGAGCTGCACTGTCAAGGGTGCCCTGATCCGGGAAAAGGTCAGAGCTCGCCGGACGAGGCGTGGATGTGCGATCATTGCTATTACGAGCACCCTGACCCGGCATCCGACTCGTTCTACCAGGAAAAGGTCAAAACTCTGATGTATGGGTGTGCGGTCATCCTGCTCCTGGTAAGTTGCGCAGTGAGATGATTGTTTGTGAGGCTGATATGAGTTAGTCATACCTCATCGGTCTGTGGTTCTCCCTGCGCACGCACGCCTCGCAGATCTGGCAAAACCCGCAACAGTTGATGAAAGCCGAGGAAGCGCAGAAGGCTTCGGCCTTATTGCAGCGCATGACACCGAATAGCGCGATGGCCCATGGCGTCATGTCCCATATACTCCCGGTCCACAAGCAAGGTGGAACCGGTGCGAACAGTCCGGTCGTGGCAATCAGCCATCCGGCCACCTTGCGCATATCTCGAGCGGATCACGAGGATGTTCACCGCAATCCAAGCAATCAGTACAGCCTTCCAGCAGGATATACCCCCTTCCTGGAGTCGATGGATCGGGACATGAAGACAAATCATCTTACCCCAATGCGACTGCCCTCCACCCTTACAACCGAGGATTTCACGAGGGCTGTAGCTGTGGCCACTGTCAGCGCTCTCAGACATCAGGGCAGTATAATCGGCTCGCATGGTGGATCCGGACACAAGCCTCGGCCCGTCTCTGGGACTGAAGCGAATCATCAGGGCGGGCACGAGCAGGGAAATCACGAGCAGGGCGGTCAGGATGAGGAACAGGACGGAGGGGGTCACGAGGCACCAAGCTGGACGAGGGGATTCAGCGCGTGTGTTCTCTTGGGGTGTACACTGCTGTACGCCATGATTGCCGGTAAGCGCATTTTTCACTTGTCGTCGGGTTATGGCTCATCATCTGGGCCACAGAGATCCTAGTGGATGTGGTTGACGTCGTTCTAGCCGGTAGTGGCATAGACGAAAAATTCCTGGGCTTAAGCATGTTCGCCTTGGTTCCGAACACGACGGAGTTCATGAATGCCATGTCGTTCGCCATGAATGGGAACATCGCCCTCAGGTGTGTGCCTCTAATATTTGATTCCGTTCAATCGTTTATACGGATTTCACTCTCTAGTATGGAGATCGGCTCGGCATACGCACTCCAAGTGTGTCTTCTGCAGATCCCGGCCATGGTCGCCTTCTCGGCGTTCTATGATCCGGGTAAGATGGGAGACGTGGTGGATACTTTCACGTGAGTCTGCCTTCCAACCCAACCGCAATCGAGCTGATGAATTGCTCCGGCACAGTCTCATCTTCCCTCGTTGGGACGTCATCGCGATCATCCTCTCCATCTTCCTCCTCACATACACCTACATCGAGGCGCGGAGCAACTATCACCGCGGGTCTATCCTTGTCCTCGCGTGAGCATTACCAGTCTGTGTGTCATACTATGCTGACGCCTAGATCCAGATACGTCGTGCTCATGATGGGCTTCTACTTCGCCCCGCCCCGGAGTCAGGGCGATCCGGACACCAGCTTCCAGCGAGAGAAGGTGTTCGGCGAGGGTATCGAGACGGCCGGAGCGGGGTTTTGGGCTGGAGCGAGTAAGCTCTACGCGTGAGAATCGTGGTCTCTATGTTTGTGTTCCAGTTCTAAGTTGTTGTCAGCAAATGCGATTCATGATCTTGACGACAACAAACCGATCCAGAGGATGGTTGAATCCAGCAAATCCAGGGGAAGGTACGGATCAATAGCGGCGTAGATGAATCCCGATTTATTATGGGACCGTCTGGAACCTTGGCGCCTTTACTGATTCCAGCTTTCATTTCCCCCCCTGAACCCCGATAGTCCCTTGTGCATAACCATATATACATCTAAAGTACGGGATCTCAATTCGATTTCGCACCCGTGCTTAGTGCTAGGCTTGGCAAAGTCTCGGCGTCTCTATTTGCGGAATCGACTCTTACCGCTTCACCGGCTGGCCCGGTCGTATAACACCGCGGGCGCAACCTCGGATCGTGGTTACTGCATACTGGTGGATTCGCTGCGTCATTGTTGGTATCACCGCTGTAGCTTGTAAGCGAGTCAAAATATCCAATACCTCAAACTTGGCGGAGGTAGATTGAGGCCAGCGAGAGGTATCTATCACACCGCCAAGTAACCCGAGTGAATAGGATAGCTGGCCGTCCTACGACCCGACAATAACCGCGGATCGTCATCGTATATCATCTCATCTCACCATACCGCTCATACTCGACTTGGACACACCCCTACCCCATGTCTTACGGCGCGATAAGCGCGTCCTCATCCACGAGCTCATCCCTCCTCATTCCAACCAACCCCGCCTTCACCTCCTCCGAATCCAGTCACAAAGGAGGTATTCTCGTCAATGTCAGTCGCGTATCCGATGACCCACCTCGGACATCCACGTCTTCAAACGAAGATGGTGGTCATCGACCCATGCTCGACCCCGACTCCCCAATCACACCTGTCACTCCACTCTCACCCACCTCGGCCATTCCCGATCCCCCGTCGTCCATCCTCTCACCACCCCTCTCGATGCACTCTTCCTCAGCCTACACTGCGTCCACTGCGACCCCCCGGATCAGGTTCGCGCCCCTCCCCGACCCACGCCGACCGAGGTCGATGTCCACGGGCAGAAACGTGGTCTGGAAGGCGACTATGGAGCCCAATGGGGAGCTTACGAGGACGATCGCGATAAAGGCGAATGAACCGACCGAGTATGAGGATGATGATGTGGCGCTGGAGGATGAGGACGAGGGAGGCGAGGGGGATGGGAAGAGGGGGAAGAATTGGGGGAAGACGATGAGTGGGAGTTGGAAAGGGACGAAGAAGTTGTTGGGGTACTCGGCGAGTCGGGAGAAGGAGGATGCGGGATATAGTGAGGGTGCACCGTTGAAGAAGAGTGTCAGCACGGGCGGGTTTATCGGAGCGTGGGTGGTCCTATCTCTAGAACAAGCCTCGCTGACGAGATCTGACGATATGTAGTTCTCCATTCAGATGGACATCGGAACAAGAGCGGAAAAGAACGATGCAAGGTCTTCCCATTCCCTCCCCCGTCACGCAACTGGACTCGAATCACCGAAGAGACTCCTCACTCGGATCCGTCTCCCCAACCCGGCTCTCCTCCTCGCCAGGCCCAGCACCCGTGAAACTCCTGAACGGCCGGGTCTACGGGTCCCGCCGCGCATCCGAAGCTGCCGAGCGCGAGCGGGTGCGACGAGAGGAGAACGAACCCGCCTTTGTAGAATGGGGACATGGGAAATCCGGAGGCGGGATTGGGAGTAACGCGCCGAAGACGGCGGGGAAGGGGTTCTTGGATGATGAAGATGACGGATCGGGAATGGAATGGGTTCGACGGCGGAGGGAGGAACGGGAACGACGGCGACTGGAACAGGAGACGGGACAGGTGAACGCACCATTGAGGAGTTTGAGCGAGGGAGATCGACCGATCGAGCCGAGTGAGGCTCCCCCGACACCGGCGATTCAGGTCTCGGAATACGCCTCACCCAGTTTGACTCACGCGATCGAAGTGCCTACTAGGGTAGGTGAGGTGCAAGTGCGCGGACAGGACGTGTTCGTGGAGGGTTCCGATCGGGAGGAAGAAGGGGAGGGGGATGGGGAGGTGGAGGAGGCAAGCTCGGATGAAGACGAGGAAGACGAGGAAGAGGCTGCGAGGTGGGTCTACCCTTCACACGGCGGCTTTCAGGTTGGCAGGGCCGGAGTCATTGATGGTGGACGATATATGTTTGCGCAGGGCTGATAGGGGGTTGTTCACAGAACGACCAGCTCCGCAGCTGCGGTCGAAAAACTCAGTCGACATAAAGACTAGGCGAATCTCGACTCCTCTGTTCAGCGCCTCCACTGTCCAGCGTTCCACAGCTTTGCAAGGTCGATCCACCTGACTCCCTAAAAGACGACAAAGGATATATATCCTCGACATTTCTTCGACCATCACCGCTTGCTCAAAGTCCGTCATCGCCAGCCTCTGCGTCAAGCCTGCCGCTTCATCTCCACCCGTGTTATATCGCATCGCGTACTTAGTCGGACTTCCGAAATCTGAGAAAAGCGAGAGTCACTCGTGTTGTAGTCATATCTAGCTTGATATCGTTGACCATTTTGGGAAGGAAGTGATCTGTTGTAAGGCCTCAAAGGATGTTGGTATGCAAACGGTACCGGTCTCAGAACTCCTACCTCCACTTTGTCTGCTGGCGGCTTTCACCGGATAGACCGAAAAGGGACCACCCGTTTCCTGAGCTCTCAATCCCTTCGATCCTTCCTTTTTCATCATTCCCAGACCTTCCCTCGAGTCTGGTCGACAGCTGGCTCATCGACGGCTTCCGCGGGACTGGGAACGGAATCGAGGTCCTTCAAAACTCTCTCAACACTCACCAAGTGGAATCCCATTTTCCGGTGACTCATGAATCTCTATTGAAAAAAGGGTTATTAGTCTGGACCTTGCGGAGTAAGGCCGGCTCCCTCGCCAGTCATGTCATCCCAATCCCCCTTCTCCACCACCACATTCCCCCTCGGCACCTGCACCTGGCCGCTCCACCCCATCTCCCAGATCCGGGATCTCGACCTCACTCAGTGTTTCGAACATGCGATCCTCCTCCCCGTCCCGCTCGTGCTCGCGATCATTGGCGGTTCTGCTCAGATCTTCAGTAAGTCCCGACGGCTGAAGCGGGGGAAAGAGAATGGTGGGTCAGCATGGTTCACGCGAGGGGAGCGGGGCGAGCGGATAGGCAGGATAAAGCTTGTACTTATCTTCGTTTGACTTTCGGGGACGAGCTGATGAGATCGATAGGGATTGTTGGGTTTCTCATCCCTCCTCGCCGCCGGCGCTTTGGGTCTTTCGATAGCTTCCTTTCGAGAATCACCACTTTCCTCCCTCCACTACCTCCTCTACCTCCTTACCCAGATCGTCCTCCTCCATCTCACGTACCTCAACCATCACACCGCCCGCGCCTCCTCCACCCTTGTCCTCCTCTTCTGGCCAGCGTACCTCTTCATCTCCGCCATCCGATTCCGCACCATGGTCCTCATAGGTGACTTCTCAGCCACCATCGTCCCACTCGTCATCGCTCGCGAGTCATTATGGATCGTGAGCATCGTTGTCGGGATGATGGACTTCCTGTTGGAACTGTTCAGCCCTGAGAAGAGGTGGAAGCGGTTCACGTGGAGGAGTGAGGGGAAGATTAAGTTGGATGACGAGGAGGATGAGGAGGTTGATGGTGTCGATGGGTTGAATGGAGGCGGGTCGGTGCCCGGGAAGAATGAGTATGGAGAGCCGGAGAGTCCTGTTCTGACCGCGAACATCTATGAGCGGTAAGACGGCTCATTTGAAGCAATCGTACAGCGCTGACAAGATATGTAGATTGAGTTTCTCCTGGCTGACTCGTAGGTTTCTACATCTACGTATGATGAGTATCGTCTGACCTAGCGGTGAACTATAGCGATGCTTTCACTTGGCACCAGAAAGGTAGAATCCTGTACTGGTAACTCCCGGAGACGCTGACCTTTCGATCCCGCAGTTCTTGGGCGAAGAGGACATGTGGTCTCTCCCGCCCTCCGACTCTGCGGAGTCCCTATCGAACCGGCTTCACTCAGCATGGCAACGACAGCTCTCCCTCGTTTCATCGAAGAAGAAGAATAAGCCCTCGCTCAAACTTGCAATCGCTCAAGCCTATGGCTGGCCGTATCTCATCGCCGGTATCCTCAAGGCCACCTACGACTGCATCAGCTTCCTCCAGCCTCAATTGCTCCGCCTACTTCTCAGCTACGTCTCGAGCTATGGAACGGACCGACCAATGCCGCCTATCGCTGGATTCGCCATTGCTATCTTGATGTTCGTGACCGCCAATGTTGGGACAGCAATGCTTCACCAATACTTCGACCGGTGCTTCACCACTAGTATGTCTTGCACGACTTACCGATCGCAATGCTGACACTCTGTAGCGATGAGAGTCAAAGGCGGTCTCGTCACCCTTATCTACCGCAAATCGCTTGTTCTCAGCAATGGCGAGAAGTCCGGGCGCACCACCGGTGATATCGTGAATTTGCAGAGTGTAGACGCGGTCAGGATCGCAGATCTGGCACAGTACGGTCACATCGCGTGGTCCGGCCCCTTCCAGGTAAGCAAGCAGTCCCGCACTCAGTAGCTTGTCTGATGCGCGAGCAGATTGTGCTCGCCTTCGTTTCGCTATATAACCTGGTCGGATGGCAGGCATTCATGGGTGTAGCCGTGATGGTCATCAGTGTAAGTCATTTTCAGTTGACTGGAGCGCATCTAATCTCGCCCAGCTACCAATAAACACCGCGATCGCGAAATACAACAAGATCCTCCAAGGGCGAATGATGAAGATCAAGGACACCCGGACCAGGGTGATGAACGAGATACTCAATAACATCAAATCCATCAAGCTATACGGCTGGGAGAAGGCTTTCGCGGATAAAGTCTTCGATGCGCGAAACAACAACGAGCTGCGCATGCTTCGACGCATCGGTCTGGTTCAATCTGCGAGCAATTTCTTCTGGACGTCCATTCCGTTCTTCGTAGCCTTCGCTACTTTTGCGACTTTTGTCCGCACAAGCAAGCAGCCCCTGACGAGCGACATCATTTTCCCGGCCATCTCGCTATTCCAGCTCCTCAGCTTTCCGATGGCAGTATTTTCCAATATCATCAACAATATTATCGAAGCCATCGTGTCGATTGGACGTCTCGAAAATTTCTTAGCGGGCGGCGAGCTCGACCCGAACGCTCGAACGATCGTGCGACCTGACACCAACCCGGATGGCGAGCCTCATCGAGGCGATGCCGTTGTCGAAATCAAGGGCGGCGAGTTCAGGTGGATCGAGGGCTCGACTGAGCCAATTCTGCAGGACATCGATCTTACAGTCAACAAAGGCGAGTTGCTCGCAATGATTGGTCGAGTCGGTGACGGCAAGTCATCCCTGCTCGGCGCGATGCTGGGGGAGATGACCCGGTCTGATGGGTCGGTCACACTTCGCGGAGATGTCGCGTACTTCAGCCAAAGCTCCTGGATCCTTTCGGCAACGGTCAAGGATAACATCATTTTCGGTCACCGCTTCGACCCCGTCTTCTACGACCAGGTTCTTGATGCATGTGCTCTCCGCTCTGACCTTGCTGTCCTCCCGCAAGGCCACATGACGGAAGTCGGCGAGAAGGGCGTTTCGCTTTCCGGCGGTCAGAAAGCTCGCATCTGCCTTGCTCGAGCGTGCTACGCCCGCGCCGACATCTATCTGCTGGACGACCCGCTCAGCGCTGTCGATGCGCATGTCGGGCGGCACATCTTCGATCAGGTCATCGGTCCAACCGGTCTCTTGAAGAACAAGGCTCGGATCCTTTGCACCAATGCTGTCAATTTCCTTCCCCACACCGATCAGATCATCATGCTCCGTCGTGGTATTATCCTTGAGCGCGGGACCTATTCCGACGCGATCGACAATTCGTCGTCAGAGCTGTACAAGCTCATTACAGGTCTCGGCAAGCAGTCGACCAAGGGAAGCGATGATTCCGACGGATCCGCTACGCCCACTGCCATCGACTCGGGAACGTCGGAAGAAGAGAAGGACGACGACGACGATGAGGAGCATGACACGGTGGACGATGTGGAATCCATCGAAAAACGCCGCATGCTACGGCGAACGAGCACAGGCATGCGCCGTGCATCTTCCGTGTCCATTGGCCAAGCGAAGAAGGATGCGCTCCGTGATCTTCGCGAAAGCTCGAAACCCAAGGAACACCAAGAACGAGGTGTGGTCAAGCGCGAAGTATACAGGTCATACATCGCCGCCGCCTCGACGATCGGCGTGGTCATCTTCTTCCTCACCATGATCATGGGTCAAGGCTGCTCGATTGCGGCGAACTACGTCCTTCGCTTCTGGGCGCGCAAGAATACGGCTGAAGGCGAATCTTCGATGATAGGGACATACCTGGCTGCCTACGGGGTCATCGGCGTATCATCGTCCATCTTCAGTGTCGCCAGTATGATGACCCTCAAGCTGTACTGTGCTCTGCGAAGTTCTCGAAGGCTTCATGACGAGTCCTTCGCCGCGCTCATGCGAAGCCCGTTGAGCTTCTTCGAGCTCACCCCGACTGGACGAATCTTGAACCTGTTTACGAGGGATATCTACGTGATCGACGAGGTGCTGGTGATGGCAATGGGATCGTTCTTCCGCACCGTGAGTCATATCGACTGAAACAGCGCTGACGGGCAGACCGTCCAAGTCCTAGGAGTCATTGTCGTCATCGCAATCGGAGCGCCGTTCGTCTTGATCGTTTTCATCCCGCTCGGCTTCATCTATCGGATCGTCATGAGGTGTGACAAATCAGGCATTCTAAGGGCGAACTGACATGCGCAGATACTACCTTTCCACTTCTCGCGAGTTGAAGCGACTCGATGCGGTCTCTCGATCTCCGATCTTCTCCTTCTTTGGAGAAACCCTTGCGGGTCTAGCCGTCATCAGAGTCAGCTGATTTGCTGTCGTGGAATTCTGCTGATCTTCCGCAGGGCTTCAACCAAACCTCGCGGTTCATCGCTAACAACGAAGCTCGCATTGATCGAAATCAAGCTTGTTACATGCCGGCCATGACGATCAATCGATGGCTCGCGGTCCGCTTGGAATTCCTCGGCAGTCTCCTCATGTTCTCTACCGCCGTGGTATCTGTTGCGGCGCTCCTCATCTGGAATAATGTGGATGCCGGCTTGGTGGGATTGATGATGACTTACACCATTTCGGTGACTGGAACGCTTGTAAGCCGATTGAGATCCCTGAGCAAGCCGCATCGCTGATCACCCTCAGAACTGGCTCGTGCGAAGTGCATCCGAGGTTGAGCAGAATATCGTCTCGGTCGAGCGAGTTATCGGGTACGCTGCTCTAAAACCCGAAGCCGCGGAAGACGTCCCGGATAAGAAGCCGCCGAGCGAATGGCCTCAAAAGGGAGCCATCGAGTTTGAGTGAGCTATAGTCTCGGCCTCGAAAGTGCACTGCTGATTTTCACAGCCACTTTGCGATGCGATATCGTCCGGAGCTCGAGTTGTGTCTCAAAGACGTAAGCTTCAAGATCAACGGTGGCGAGCGCGTTGGCGTCTGCGGTCGGACTGGCGCCGGGAAATCTTCCCTTACCCTCGCACTCTTCCGGATCCTCGAGGCTTCGGCCGGGAAGATCTTCATCGACGGCGTCGATGTGGCGACGATTGGGTTGCATGACTTGAGGAGTATTGTCTCGATCATTCCGCAAGACCCGCAGCTTTTCGAGGGATCTCTAAGGTCAGTCCAATGGAACAAAGTTGATGCAACGCTGACGGCAAGTAGGAGTAACATCGACCCAACCAACGTCGCGTCCGACGCAGACATCTGGCAGGCGTTGGGCCAGGCGTACCTCAAGGACCATGTGATGACCAACATGGGCGGGTCGCTTGATGCGGAGGTGTCGGAGGGCGGTGGCAGTGAGTTACTCGAGAGCCTGTGGGTATGACCGCTGACAGCACACAGATCTCAGCTCAGGACAGCGACAGCTCGTCTGTTTCGCTCGGGCGCTCCTCCGGAAGACGAAGATCTTGGTCTTGGATGAGGTGTGTCGTTCGCTATGCTTATGGTGATGATCGCTCATATGAATGCAGGCGACGAGCTCGATCGATCTCGAGACGGACGAGGCTGTTCAGCAGATCTTACGGGGAACTGACTTTGAAGGTGTTACCACAATCACGGTACTTCGCCCTGCATCCGATTCAAAATTCTCACTGACAAGGATGAAACCCTTACAGATCGCCCACCGGATCAATACTATCATGGACAGCGACCGGGTGCTGGTCATGTCGGACGGCAAGGTGGCGGAGTATGATTCGCCGGAAAAGCTACTCGAGAACCCGGTAAGTAGCCCCCGCCTCGATGCAGCCCCGGATCGCTGACGGTGTATATCAGGACTCGGTATTCAGGAGCTTGGTGCAGGAGGCCGGGCTGGGGACGAATGGCGATTAGAGCATCACGTAAGAGACCGAGGAGTGCCGCATGCAATGTTGTTTCCAGCACTCATTTGTTTCGCTCGATGACAAGGAAGCACTGGCCCGATGGCCGATATTAAGTGTAGATGCATGTACTCGATATCAGATCACCGTCTCCGCTTCGTCGCTGTCATCGTCCTCATCATCCGTCTGCCCACGGTATCAGCATCGCATCTCTCACATGAGGGTCAAAGACCCACCTGGCCTCCCTCGTCCGTTCCAACTCCCTCCTCTCCATGTCCTCCGTACTCAATTCCACCAAAACCGGCCCAAACTCCTCCCTCTCCCACCAATCCCTCCAAACACCTACCAAACCCCTCGCCCCACCCCGAGAATTCACCCTGGGTCCACCACCCACCCTCTCCCACTTGGCCTGCTCGTCAGGGTGACTTGCGGAGAAGAGCTCGAGGTCCAGTGCGTCCCGCTTGTGTTTGAGGAGCTCGTCGTGGATCGCGTGCGCTATTAGGGGGATCGCTTCGCCTGTCAGGCCGAGGTCGGTGCAGTATGCGGAGGCGAAGAGGGTGGGTGGGAGTGGGGATGAGAGATCCCATTCGATGCGGTCGCGTAGGATGTGGGCGTAGATCTGGACGTCAAGCTGCAGCACGCCACATAACTTTCAGCTCCAATCTCAGAAGGGTGTGTGGTGGAGTCACGTTCACGATGATCCGACAATCCGCCTCATCCCAAACCTTCTCCCCATCCTCATCAGCAGCCATCGCCTCAACCTCATCATCTCCAAACACCACGTCGTCCTCCGTGACCGCTGCGTTGGTGATATCAATCTCCACGGCGTTCTGCGCCTCGTCGAGCTGACCTTGGATCAGGTCCGACATGGTGGTCGCGTAGGGCTGAAGGGGGATCCCAAGGTCTTCGCAGAAGATCGCCGAGAATTGGTATGGCGTGAGGAAGCGCTCTGTACCACCCAACTCATCAGTGAGAGGGATGTAGAATTATGATGGGTGGACACACCGTTCATGTTCCAAAGGAAACGGTCTTTGACCTTGATTCCAGCTAGGTCCGGATGGTTTGAGGGGACGTCGAAATCCACGCTTATAGGCACGAGCGCTTCTACCCTCTCCGCTTCTCGATCCAACAACTCCTCAGAACTACCATACCATCAGCCCACCTCAATGTCAATTCCAGGAGAAGATGAGTGCGCAAGGAAAGAGTGAAACCCACACATATTGATGCTTCGTCGCCCTGACCGCCTGACCCCGTACCCTCTCCCCCGGTACCCGATCCCCCAACCAAGTCCAACCCCGATCCAACTCCTCCCTCTTCTTCCTCAGCTTCCCCATCCTCATCGCAGCCTGTTGTTCCGCCGCGCCAATCCCCCATCCAGCCCTCCTCTTCCTCCCACCACCACCACCACCATCATCCCTATCTTCCGGATCACTCGCAGCCTCTCCCACCTCGTCATCCTCATCTCCCTCCTCGTCATCATCTGATCCTTGGTCCACGTAATTCACCGCCCCGCCTCGACCGGTTCGTCGGCCGAAGAGCGTGGTTCGACCTCGAGCGGGGGAATGATAGCGCGGTGTGGAAGCTCCGGAAGCTGGACGGGCGGTGAGGAGCTCTCGATCGAGCTCGGCGAGGAAGTATTGGCGCTCTTTGGGTCCACCGGTGATATTCTCCGGTTGGACCAAGCCGGTCACGCCCGTTCGTACCCTGGAGGGGTAAGTGGTGCGGAGAGCTTGCGAGGTAAGGGGGGTGGAGTATGTCGGATCGGTGGTGGGTTGTCCAGGAGGGGGGAGGAAGAACGGCAAAGGACCAGGGGAGTACGTGTGGGGGTGGTGATACACCTGAGGTGGAGTTGAGCGGTAGGCAGGCTGGGGTTGGAGGTTACGGCTTGGTGTGGATTGAGAGTTGGTCGGTTGAAAGGTCGAGGGGTAGCAAGTGCTTGCACCTGCTGTTGTGCTTCGTTTTCGTATGGGAGGATAGCTCATCTCGCACTTGGTCAACCAAAAGGCCCACGGCAGCAAACTTTTAGAAAGACGTTTCCAGTCGGGTTTCATCTATTCGTCGTTTTGAAACGACCTTCTTTGTGGACATGGGGGGAGTGATTAAGGAGGATGTTTTGGCACATCCTGATCTCCGTTCTTTCCTTTCCCTGTTGAACTTAAACCCAACAGTTCGGGACACATGGCTTCGTCCAGTAAAGTTGACGCTCTACTTTCCAAGAATTCCAATGACCTCAACAAGGAGCTCGAGGTGAGTCTTTCTCGCTAGGTTAGGA
>JAABUY010000400.1_pt1 | contig 78971 bp, 70 predicted proteins | sample 5560271 | NCBI WGS metagenome assembly JAABUY01 (sample SAMN10711886, study PRJNA513374) | rock metagenome | isolation source: Antarctica rocks | place: Antarctica: Victoria Land, University Valley | reverse complement strand
TTTTGCACTCTCAAAGCGTTCCGCCGAATTGCGACGCGTTACGACAAGACTGACGTGAGCTTCGGTGCCATGATCCACCTCGCTGGCGCAGCTATCGCTCTGCGCTGAATGTCAACACGCCCTAGCAGGATGACGCTGATCGCTTCCACCGTCCCGGCATCGATGTCGAGCGTCGACTGCGCCTGATGTGGGAGCAATTGAGCCGCGCTGAAGTAGCTGCCGTAGCCACCCAGCAAAGCGAAGCCCATGATCCACAAAGTCGAATTGCCGAAGACGCGGCGAAGCGACTCCGGGCCAAGATGCTCACCCTGCAAGACCTCGCCGCTGCTGCTGGGCGGCGTGGGGAAGAGAACGAACATCAAGATCAGGGTGGCGAGGCCGACGCCTGCGCCGATGAGCAGGCCCTCCCGCCAGCCGACCGATGCGATGATGCCGCCCCCAGCCGAACAGTCCGATGGCGGCGCCGACCGTAAACACATGCGCTTCCTGGCAAACGGGGACGTGGTCGAACTCGAAGTCGAGACGATCGGCACTCTTCGCAACCGCGTTCTGCGGAAGGGCTGACGCACCTCTACGACGAGGCGCGATGATGATCAGTCGCAACCACGGAGGATAAGCGCGTCTCACTCTGCCGCCGTCGCGGTGGCATCGGTGCGGAGCCCGTCGGTGTCGAACTGGAGCCGCGCCAGCCGGGCATAAAGGCCGTCGCGCGCCAGCAGCGATGCGTGGGTGCCTTCCTCGACGATGCGGCCGTCCTGCATGACCAGGATGCGGTCGGCCGTCACCACCGTGGCGAGGCGGTGCGCGATCACCAGCGTGGTCCGCCCCTTCATGACTTCGTCGAGCGCCCGCTGCACCAGCGTCTCGCTTTCCGCGTCGAGCGCCGAGGTCGCCTCGTCGAGCAGCAGGATGGGCGCGTCCTTCAGGATAGCGCGCGCGATGGCGAGCCGCTGGCGCTGACCGCCCGACAGCGTCACGCCGCGCTCGCCGACCGGTGTGGCGCTCCCCTCGGGTAGCGCCGACACGAAGCCCCAGGCGGCCGCCCGCTCGGCGGCCCGGCGCACCGCGTCGTCGGAGGCCTCGGGTCGGCCGAAGCGGATGTTGTCGGCGACCGACGACGAGAAGATCGCGGGGTCCTGCGGCACCAGCGCGATGCGGGCCCGCACGGCGGCTGGATCCGCCTCGCGGATGTCGGTGCCGTCGATCAGGATGCGTCCGGCCGAGGGGTCGTAGAAGCGGGTCAGAAGTTGGAACACCGTCGATTTGCCGGCTCCCGACGGCCCCACGATGGCGACGCGCTCGCCGGGGCGCACCGTGAACGAGAGGTCGTGCACCACGGCGTCCCGGTGGCGGGTCGGATAGGCGAAACCCACCCGTTCGAAGGCGATGCTGCCATGCGGCGGGGACGGCAACGGCGAGGGCGCGGCCGGCGCCGCGATGGCGGGCTCGATGGCCAGGATCTCGCTCAGCCGCCCCGCGGCACCGGCGGCCGCCGAGATCTCGTTCATCACCTCGCTGAGTTGGCCCAGCGCGCTGGCGCCGAATACGGCGTAGAGCACGAACTGCGACAGAAGCCCGCCCGACATGCGGCCCGCGATGACGTCGTGGGCACCGAGCCACAGCACCGCCACCACGCTGCCGAATGCCAGGAAGATCGCCACGATCGTCAGGATCGCCCGAGCCCGCGCGGCCCGGGCCGAGGCACGGTAGGACTGTTCCACGGCCCGGTCGAACCGCGCGGTCGACAAGGCTTCCGCCCCGAACGCCTGGACGGTCCGCATGGCCCCGAGATTCTCGGTCGCGAACGACATGGCTTCGGCCAGGCGGTCCTGCGCGGCGCGCGAGCGGCGGCCGACCCCCCTGCCCGACAGCACCAACGGCAGCACGATGACGGGGATCGCGAGCAGCACGAAGCCCGACAGCCTGGGGCTCGTGAAGACCATCATGCCGGTGGCGCCGACGAACAGGAAGAGGTTGCGCAGCGCCACCGAGGCCGAGGAGCCGAAGGTCGCCTTCAGCTGGGTGGTGTCGGCAGTGAGGCGCGAAACGAGCTCACCCGTCTTCGAGCGGTCGAAGAAGCCGGCATCGAGCCGTGTCAGGTGGCCGTAGAGGTCCGAGCGGAGATCGGCCACGATGCGCTCGCCGAGCGTCATCACGAGGTAGTAGCGGGCGCCCGAGGCGGCGGCCAGCACGGCCACCACCGCCACCATGGCGCCGAAATAGGCATTGATGACGCCGACCCGGTCGGGCGCAAAGCCGAAGTCCACGAGGCGCCGCACGGCTTCGGGCACCACCAGCGTGGCGAGCGATGCCACCATCAAGGCCAGGATGCCGAGCCAGATGCGGCCGCGGTATCGGCGCACATAGGGCGATAGCGGCCGCAGAGCACGCAGCGAACCGCGCGGCGAAAGCGAACCGCGCCGCTGTCTGACTCCCCTGCCCGTCTCGGTCGTGCCGCCCTTGCGTCTCATGCTGTCCTGCCGATGCTGTTCCGCCCGCACCCTACGACCGTTCTAGCCCGCCGAACGGGCTGGTTTTCGTCGAGCGCCTGCGTTATAGGACCGCAATTCTCCCCGCATGGCGAAATCGACGAGGCTATGGAATGCCTCATGCCGTCATGCGCGCCTGCCGATCGAGGACCTGTCATGAAGTCTGGCCTGCACCCGAACTACCATATGATCAAGGTCGTCATGACGGACGGCACCGAATTCATGACCCGGTCGACGCTCGGCAAGGACGGCGACACGCTGAACCTCGACATCGACCCGAAGACCCACCCGGCCTGGACGGGCGGCACGCAACAGCTCATGGACCGCGGCGGCCGGCTCTCGCGCTTCAACTCGCGCTTCTCGGGCATCACCTTCAAGAAATAGAGGCATCCTCGGCCAGCCGGGGCCTGCAGAGCCGCCACCGCGGCTGCGGCCCCGCCGAGAGGATGATGGTAGGCCCGTGGTTCACGGATCATCCAGGGCGCCACCGAAGCGCTCGCCATCGCCAGGGGCGAGGCTGATCCGGCCGCTTTCAACATCCCTGCTCCACCCGACGTCGGCGTGAGGGCGATTCGGGTCCGCCTGCGCATGCCAGCCCTGCGGGGGCTCGTCCCGCGTTGACCTGGATGGTGCGACGCACATATTCCGCTCTGTACGAGCCGTAATATCGTGGCGGGCTGCGCGCGGCCACGGGCCGGGGTTCAGCCTCGCGCAAGGCCGACGAGAGCCGCGAGGGTCTCGAGCAGTGGTGCACTTGGCCGAGTCCGGAGCAACGACGTGAGCAGTTTCAACGAAGAGACAGTCCTCTCGGTCCATCACTGGACCGAGAGCCTGTTCAGCTTCAAGACCACCCGCAACCCGTCCTTCCGGTTTCGCAACGGCGAGTTCACGATGATCGGCATCCCGGTCAACGGCAAGCCGCTGCTCCGCGCCTACAGCGTGGCCAGCGCCAATTACGAGGAGGAACTCGAATTCTTCTCGATCAAGGTCGATAACGGCCCGCTCACTTCGCACCTCCAGCATCTCAAGGTCGGCGATGCCGTGATGGTGAGCCGCAAGGCGACGGGCACGCTGGTGATCGACAATCTGTTCGACGGCCGCAACCTGTTCCTGCTCGGCACCGGCACCGGCTTGGCGCCCTTCCTCAGCGTCATCAAGGCCCCGGAAACCTACGAGCGTTTCGAGAAGGTCGTACTGGTTCACGGGGTGCGGCAGGTGGCCGAACTCGCCTATGGCGACACGATCACCAGGACGCTGCCCGAGGACGAACTGATCGGCGACATGCTGCGCGACAAGCTGGTCTATTATCCCACCGTGACGCGCGAGCCGTTCCGCAACACGGGCCGCATCACCGATCTGCTGGCGTCCGGCCGAATCACGGGCGAGCTCGGTCTCGACGACCTCGACGCCGAGCACGACCGCGTGATGATGTGCGGCAGCCCCGGCATGCTTAACGACACCAAGGCGCTGCTGCTCGACCGCGGCTTCGTGGAGGGCAATCACGGCGAGCCGGGCCATTTCGTGATCGAGAAGGCCTTCGTCGAGCGGTAGGACCGGCTATACGGACCGGTTGGCCGATCCTGCCGTCCTCCGGGCGTCCGGGTCGGGGCGGAGTGTAGTGATGCGGCTCGTCGAGATCAGGATCTACCCGGTCAAGGGGCTGCGCGGTCTGTCGGTGTGCGACGCCGAGGTCGAGCCCTGGGGGCTCGCGGGCGATCGCCGCTTCATGGTGGTGAACCGCGACGGCCGCTATCTGACCCAGCGCCAGTTGCCCCGCATGGCCGTGATCGCGACCCGCTTCGTGGCGGGCGGGATCGAACTCGCGGCGCCCGGGGACGACAGGATCGTGGTGGCGGTGCCCGAGGCCGCCGGCCCGCGGGTCGACGTCACGATCTGGCGGGACCGCGTGGCGGCGCGCGATGCCGGAGACGAGGCTGCGGCCTGGCTCTCGGCGGTGATTGCGACGCCGTGCCGGCTCGTCCACATGCCGGATCCCGACATGGCCCGGCCGGTCGACCCCGCCTTCGCGGCCGCCCAAGACCGCGTGAGCTTCGCCGACGGCTTCCCGGTGCTGGTCACCAATGCGGCCTCGCTGGCCGACCTCAACGCCCGGCTCGAGCAACCGGTCGGCATGGACCGGTTCCGCACCAACCTGCTGGTGGACGGGGCCGAGCCCTGGGCCGAGGACGATTGGCGGCGGTTGCGCGTCGGCGCCACGGTGTTCAGCGGACCGAAGGATTGTGCGCGATGCGCCGTCACCACGGTCGACCAGGACACGGGGGTGAGGTCCGACCGCGACGAGCCGCTCCGCACCCTGGCGGGTTTTCGCCGCAAGGCCGGCGGCCGTATCATCTTCGGCCGCAACCTCATTCCGCGCAGGCTCGGCCGCATCGCGCTGGGCCAAGAGGTGGAGCCGCTGGCCTGACGCGGCAAGCGAAGGGGTGCGACGCGAGCGATGATGCATCGCTCCACCGTATTGGCTAAGCTCGGCTCACGAGACGAGACACGAGTTCCATGATCCCCAATGTGTTGTCCATCGCGGGCTCCGACCCGAGCGGCGGCGCCGGCATTCAGGCCGACCTCAAGACCTTCTCGGCCCTCGGCTGCTACGGCATGACGGCCCTGACGGCGCTGACGGCGCAGAACACCCGCGGCGTCACGGCCGTGCACGTGCCGCCGCCTGCCTTCCTGGGTGCGCAACTCGACGCCCTGCTGAGCGACGTCGCGGTCGCGGCCGTCAAGATCGGCATGCTGGCCACAGGCGAAATGGCCAAGGTCGTCGCGTCGCGCCTGGCGGCCTACCCGGACCTGCCGGTCGTGCTCGATCCCGTGCTGGTGGCGACCAGCGGCGACAGCCTCGGCAGCCCCGATGTGGTCGATGCCATGCTGGAGCACTTGTTGGCGCTGGCTGCCGTGATCACACCGAATCTTCCGGAAGCCGCACGCCTCGCCGGCCATCCCATCGCGCAGGACGAAGACGGCATGAGGGCCACTGCCGCGGTGCTGCGGGGCCGGGGCGCCCGGGCCGTGCTGATCAAGGGCGGACACCTTGAGAGCGGCGATGCCGTCGATGTGCTTTCCTATGGAACCGAAATCCAGCTGTTCCGTGCTCCGCGCCTCCCGACGCGTAACACGCACGGCACGGGCTGCACGCTATCGTCAGCGATCACCGCCTATCTGGCCAGAAGGCTCGCCCTCGTCGACGCGGTCGGAGCCGCCAAGACCTATGTGACGGCGGCGATCGCGGCGAGCGGTTCGCTGAACGTGGGTGGCGGGCATGGCCCCGTCCACCATTTCCATGCCGCATGGCCCGTTCCCGAAGGCGAGCTCCGATGAACGTGAAGCCCATGATCGACGCCGTGCCGGCCGGTACCGCGACGGGCCTTCTGCCGCCCGGCCATCCGATGGTCAAGCCGCGCCGGATCGGCGTGTTGCTCACCAATCTCGGCACGCCCGATGCGACCGATTACTGGTCGATGCGCCGCTACCTTGCGGAATTTCTGTCCGATCGCCGCGTCATCGAGGTCAATCGCGCGCTGTGGTGGGTGATCCTCAACGGCATCATCCTGACGGTGCGGCCTCGTCGGAAAGGCAAGGACTACGAGACGATCTGGAACCGGGAACTGAACGAGAGCCCGCTGAAGACCATCACGCGCTCGCAAGCCGAGAAGCTGCAAGCGTCACTGACGGCCGGGCTGCTCGGCCCCGAAGGCGGCGAGGTGGTGGTCGACTGGGGCATGCGCTATGGCAACCCCTCCGTGAAATCCGCGATGGAGCGGCTGCAAGCCGACGGCTGCGACCGCATCCTGCTCGTGCCGCTCTATCCGCAATATGCCGCCGCGACCAGCGCTACGGCCTGCGACAAGGCCTTCGAGGCCTTGATGACGATGCGTTGGCAGCCGGCCCTACGCGTGGCCCCGCCTTACGCCGACGATCCGGACTATATCGAAGCCGTGGCCGAATCGGTCCGCGACAGCCTGGGGCGGCTCGATTTCGTGCCCGAAATCATCATCGCGTCGTTCCACGGGGTGCCCAAGGACTACCTCTTGAAGGGTGATCCTTACCATTGCCAGTGCGCCAAGACGGCACGGCTGCTGCGCGAGGCGCTCGGACTCACGCCCGACCAGTTCATGCTGACGTTCCAGTCGCGCTTCGGCGGCGCCGAATGGTTGCAGCCCTATACGGACGAGACCATCAAGGGCCTGGCGGCCCGCGGCGTCAAGCGGCTGGCCGTGGTGACGCCGGGCTTCTCGTCCGACTGCCTCGAAACCATCGAGGAGATCGGCGGCGAGAATGCCGAGTATTTCCACCGAGGCGGCGGAGAGAAGTTTGCCCGCATCGCATGCCTCAACGACAGCCCTGGAGGCCTCTGGGTCATCGAGACGCTCGTGCGCCGCGAACTCATGGGCTGGATCTGACGTGTTCGGATGCCGACAGGGCTGGCGGGCGTATAGCGTGCGCCTGAACGGGCAGAGCGGCCGAGCGCCGGCGTTCGACGGATCAGTGGGCGTGGAACTGGTCGAGTTGCGCCTGAGCCAGGGCTTTGTTGGTGCGTTCGAGCCTGAACGCCAAGACCCGCATCATGGCGATGCCCATGTCGGGGAAGCTTTTCAGCAGGCCCATCAGTTGGGTCTTGCCGATCACCAGGGTCTCGCAGGCCGACGAGGCTTTGACGGTCGCCGAGCGCGGCCTGTCGCACAGGATGGCCATGTCACCGATGAAGTCGTTGCGCCCCACGGTCGCGACCTTGATGTCGGTACCACCAGCCTTCACGAAAACGTCGGCTGAGCCCTTGACGATCACGAAGGCCTTGTCGCCGAGTTCGCCCTCGACGCACAGGATCTGGCCGTCGTCGAATTTCAGCCGCTGCGACGCGAAAGCGAGGAGTTTCAGCTTCGACGGGTCGACGGAGGCGAAGATCGGCACTTCGCGCAGGACCTCGACGTCTTCCTTCAATAGGCTCACGCTATCTTACCTTTCCTGGCCTGCTGGCCGGGACCGCGCGCCTCAGGCGGAAGCGCGCAGTGGTTCCCGCTCGGCTAAGTGCTCGTCCTGATCGTTGATCGAATCCTTGGTGATCCGGCCGTTTTCGATCCCGACGAAACGGTCGAAACAATGTGACAAGTGCTCGCCTTCGAGGTTCCACAGGATACCGAAGCCCCGTTGGCCTTCCGCCGCCCGGCTCGCGTCGACGATCCGTCCGATGATGGCGTCCTGGCTGCCCGGATCGAGCTGCATCAGCCCGCGATGCACGAGCAGGAGATCCGGCCGACGCAGGATGGCGCGGGCCATGGCGAGTTTCTGGCGCTGCGCCGCGCTGAGCCGCTTGCCGCCCGCGCCGATGTTGAACGACAGCCCGGTACGGAACACGACGGCCTTGAGCCCGAGATCGTCGATCGTGGCTCGGACGGCCGCCATGACCCGCGTCTCGGCTTCGGCAATGCCGAAGGCGACGCGGCCCATCAGCACGTTGTCCTTCACGCTCGCGGCTTCGTTGTAGAGATCCGGATGGTAGAAGGCGATCAATTGCTGGTCTTCGCCGATCGCATGATGGAAGCTTCGGCGTGCCTCCAACAATCTTTGCGAGAGGTCGTCCTCGAGCAGACCCAGGCGATCGCGAGGTTCGATGTAGCCGAAGGCGAGGTCGAGGAAGATGGCCTGGTCGCCCGATGCGGCCTGCCCGAAGCCGCGCGTCCCGACACGCTTCAGGGCCGCCTGATAGTCCGGAAACTGTTCCGGCAACATCAGGCTCAGTTGTTCGAACAACGGGCTGTCGGCTTCGAGGCCCTCGAAGACCTCGAGGATCGTCGAAGCGATGCCCTTGCCCATGTCGAACAGAGCGGCGTCGAGTTGGTGCTGGGCCAACACCTGCCGGACCACGGGGTTGCCGCCGAGATGGCGCAGGTCGAACGTCTCATCGAGCGGCGTCCCGAACACCAGGTTCTCGGCGATCGACGACTGGCTGTTGAAATGGTCGGGATCGAAAGGCTCGACCAAATGGGTCATGCCGTCGGCATCGAGCTTCTCGCGAAGGATCGCGCGCGCCTCGACGAAACGGGCCGCAGCCTCGTCCCACATTTCGGGGATCTTGCGATTGAGCCCGAACCTGAGCACATCGTGTTCCAGATCGACGAGTTGCAACGCCTCGGTCAGCCGATCCTCGAAATCCTCCGGTCCTTCGGCACCGGCCGCGCTGTAGTCGATCCAGTCGGCCCCCATGTCGAGGTTGTTGCCGCGCGACTTGATGACGTTATAGCGGCCCGGCGGACCAGGCTCGCTCTGCGGATGACGGATGCCGTAGAGCATGGCATCCTCGATGGTGCTCTGCGGGAAGAACGTGTCGGGACCCACGAAGGACAGCCTGCGGCCCGTGACGGGCAACGGAATGTCCTTCAATTCGACGTCACCGATCGAGAGCCGGCCACCATCGGGCCGCAGCAAGCGGGCCAGCAGTTCCACGATCGTCTCGGCGCCGCTGGTGCTGCCGCCATCGAGCCCCACGACGTCGCGGACGCCCATGCGAAATGCGAGATTGTCGAGGAGGCGCGTGCCGTTCTGATCGATCACCGTGACGTTGTGGAACGATACGTCGCCCTCGAGGTGGGGCAGCGGCCCTTCATGGTCGGGCGGCGGCAGCAACTCGACGGAAGGATCGACCGAGAACTGCTCGATGATCTGCTCGTATTTGACCTCGACATCGAGCCGCTGCTGGTCCCAATCGATCAGATCCTTCACCGGCGACGGAAGGTCCTTGTAGGCCGAGATGACGGCCACGAGCTGGCCGATGTTCAGGTGGCCCATGATGGCCAGGAAACCGCCTACCATATAGAACAGAAACGGCGTGACCTGGGCCAGAAGGTTGTTCAGGAACTTGACGAAGAATTTGCGCTGGTAGAGCTCGAAGCGGATGCCGAAGATCTTGACCAGCCGGGTCGCGAGATCGGCCCGCTGGAAATCGGACGCATCGTTGGTGTGGACGCTCGTGATACCATCGACGACCTCGCCGACCCATCCGGCCAAGGCTCGGGATTCCAATTGTCGCTGGCGACCGAGGATGAGCTGCTTGCGCCGCAGTCGGGGGATCACGACGCCCTGCACCAGCAAGAGCGAGACGGCGATCAGGCCCAGCACGAAATTCTGCACCAGGATGAACAGGATGGCCGTGATGATCTGGCCGCCGAGGAATACCGGCTGCACGATGGCGTCACCGATGAATCCGCCGAGTGGCTCCACTTCGTCCCGGATCATGGTGGCGACCTCGGCGCCTTTCACGCGGCGGAATTCGCTCAGCGGAAAGCGCAGCACGCGATCCATCAGCTCGTAGCGAAACTGCCCGAGCATCCGCTCTCCGAGCCGCCCCTTGTAGAAGTTGATGTAATATTTGAAGAGGCCGTTGATGATCACCAGGACCAGGAACGCGGCCGACAGCAGCACAAGCGACCAGATGCGATCGAGGTCGAACCCATGGAGCAGTTCGATGAAACCGTCCTGCTTGAGCGTGGCCGGAACCGGAACCCTGATCTGGAAATAATGCTGGGTGTCTCCGGGATTTTCGAAACCTCTGGCCTGGATCGGACCGTTCACGATATATTTCGGCAGGTCCAACATGAGAAAGCTGAACGGCATCGATGCAAGGATGATGAACAGGATCCAGATCTGCTCCCTCCTGGTCTCGTTCCAAATATAACGGAAGAGGCTTGCCTCCATGCTGCAGATCGCTCCTTTCCGACCGAAGATGGCCGGGATCCGGTTGCGCGCCGGCTTCCGGCACGTCCTCATATTGTCGGACGGACCGGCGATTCAAGCAAGGGTCGCGGCGCAATTCTGTGCGAGATCGCCCTGGCGTGACCCGTCGCCGGTCGTCGGTCAGCCGAGGCCGAGGTGCCGTTCGAGAACCATCCGGGTCAGCGCCGCACCCTCCAGTGCCACATCCGCCACCGCGTCCGGGAGGGCGAGAGCGCGCTCGATGGTGGCGGCGAGCGATGCCGGATCCAGCTCGCGTTCGTCGAGCGTCACGGCCCAGCCGCGCCCGTCGAACAGGGCGGCGCGCCGCACCTGCTCGGTTTCGCCGCCGCTCGCGAACGGCACCAGCACGGCGCGGCAGCGCGCCGCCAAGAGATCCGCGACGGTGTTGTAGCCGGCCTGGGACACCGATACCCGGGCTCTGGCCAACCGAGCCGGCAGGTCGGGGACGAAGGGCCGGATCGAGACCCCACCGTCGAGCGGGGCGGGGCGGGGCAGCGCGCCGGAGTTGGGACCCGTCAGCACGAGCCAGCGCGCATCGGCCATCTTGGTGAGCGGGCGGGCCAGGAGTGCGGCTTCCACGAGCCGCGTGCCGACAGCGCCACCTCCGACCGACACCACGACGTCGAAGACCTCGTCGGGCGCGATGTAGGGCATCAGCGGCCCCTCGCGTTCGGGTCCCACCATGCCGGTGTATTGGATCAAGCCCTCGATCCGCTGCGCATCCGGGAAACTGTCGGCCAACGTCACCAGTCGCGGGTCGCCATGCACGATGACCAGCCCGAAGTAGCGCTGGATCAGGTCCAGCGTTTCGGCCGCGCGTTCGGGCCGTACCTCCTGCAGAATGTCGCGGACCGAGCAGGCAATGAGCGGCCGATGCACCGCGGCAGCGGCACGATCGAGCAGCGGGATCAGCTCGAACCGCATTTGCCGGCGCCCGAACGGAAAAGCTTCGATGAGCACGATGTCGGGCAGATATTCGTCGAAGCAGCCGAGGAGGAGGTCGCGCCGCGCCGCCTTGTCCTGCGTGTCGAAGATGGTGCCGTCCGGGTGGGTCAGGGTCCCGAAACCGCCACTGCCGGCCCGTACCGGAGGCAGCTGGAACAGGTTGACGCCTTCGGGTTCGATGCCGGGCGGCAGGTCGCCGCCTACCACAAGCAGCACCTCGAAGGCCTCCGACAAGGCCGTCGCGATGCGGCTCGCACGCATCAGGTGGCCGATGCCGAGCAGATGCTGGACGTAGAAGAGGATCCGGGTCTGCATGGCTGGACCTATCGGGTCGCTGCTACGGCCGCTCCGATGGCGGCCGCGTCGGCTTCGTCAGTGCCGCATCTGGCGCCCGGATCGGCATGGAAGAAGCGCGCCAGAACGTCGAGACTGGCGGCGGAATCGAACGATCGCATCACCCGAACCTGCCCGGCCCTGCCCAGAGCACGCCGCCGGTCGGGGTCACGCAGGAGATCGAGCATGGCGGCCGCCAGGGCCGCGGCGTCATCGGGAGCAACGAGGCGGCCATTGACGCCGTCGTCCACCAGTTCGGGCACGCCGCCCACCTCGGTCGACACACAAGCGAGGCCCTGGCTCTGGGCCTCGACCAGCACGTTGGGCAGGCCGTCTCGGTCGCCATCCTGGGCGACGCGACAAGGCAGCACGAAAAGATCGGCCTCGCGGTACTGTGCCAGCACGTCGGCTTGGTCGAGCGGCCCGAGCCAGCGCATGCGGTGGCCGAGCCCGCTTGCTTCGGCCTCCGCCTTGAGGATCGGCAAGCCCGGGCCACCACCCACGTGGGTCAGGCGCCAAGCGCAGTCCGGCGGCAGCGCCGCCAGGGCCTCAACCAGGACGTCGAAGCCCTTCTTCGAGACAGCGCGGCCCACGGCGAGCAGCCGCACGGGATCCGCAGGGTCGCGGCCGTCCCGCCGCGGCCTGAGCTGCGGCAGCGGCCTGAAGCGGCCGAGGTCGAGGCCGTGGTAGACGAGGTGCACGGGTTTGCCGGTGGGTCCGAGGGCCTGCAGCCTGTCGCGCCCGATGCGGGTGCAGGTCACGATCCAGCGCGCCGCGGCCAGCTTGGCCGCGATGTCCCAGTCGGGCGAGGTCCAGATATCCTTGGCGTGGGCCGAGCACGACCAGGGCAGTCCCGTGATGGTTGCGGCATAACCGACGACGCTGGCCGGCGTATGGATGAAATGGGCGTGCAGGCGGGCCGTGCCGCTCGGCAGCTCGGCAGCCAGCACCAGGGCCTGGCCGAAGCGGCGCACCCTGTTCGGCGATGGGTCGCGCCGAAGATCGCCGAGGAATTGTCTCCATGCGGCCCGGAAACCCGGCGCGCGCCGGGCCGTCCACCAGCCGCGCACCACGCGGAAAGGGTCGCGATGCAGATATTCAGGCAGATAGGCGACCGGTGCCGCGATGGCGCGGTGGACAGGATGCACGCGGTCGTCGGTCGGCCGGCGCATGGCGACGAGGCGGATGTCGAAGCCACGCCGCTCCAGGCCCAGGATTTCCTCGGCGATGAAGGTTTCGGAGAGGCGCGGATAGCCCTTGAGCACGAAGACAATCGGCTCGGTCACGCGCCATCCCTGCGGTCGGCCTGCCAGGCAGCCGATGCGGACCGGCCGGCCGGCGCCGCGGCGGCGATCGGTTCTCCACCCCCGCGCGCCGCCATGATGCCGCCCACGAGGTCGCCGATCCGGTCGAGCCCGTCGAGCTTGGTGCCGTAAGCGGTCTGCGACGGCGTGCAGCGGTGGGGCAACGCCCGCAGCGCCCGGGCGAGCCGGGCCGGGTGGGCGGCGTCCTCGGGCAGGATCACATCGACGAGCCCGAGTTCCGCAGCGCGTCGCGCTCGGATCAGCTGTTCCTCCCGTGGCCTCACGCGGGGCACGATCAGAGCGCGCTTGTCGAGCGACAGGATCTCGCAAAAAGTGTTGTAGCCGCCCATGGCGACGACGCCCGCGGCACTCTCCATGAGGATCTCGGGGCGGTTGTCGAAGTCGATCATATGCAGCGCGGGGTGGGATACCGCCCTGCGGCGGATCTCGTCGCGTTCCTCGGCCTTCATGAAGGGGCCGAGCATCATGACGAGCGGCCAGCGGAGGGTGGGATCATGGTCGTGAGCCGCGATGACCTGGTGCATGAGTTCGGCGCCGTCGCCGCCTCCCCCCACCGTGACCAGCAGCGCGTCGGCCGGCATCGCGGGACCGGCCACGGCCGCGCCCGGAACGTCGCGGCGCAGGAAACCCGTGAAAGTCACGCGCGAGCGGAGCGCCTCCGGGACGCAGAGACCGACCAGCGGATCGTAGAAGTCGCTCGGCCCGTAAACGCAGACGGCGTCGTAGAGCGCCTCCATCTTGCCGAGCACATCGGCGCGCGCCCACTCGGCCGCGAGGTTCGGGGGCGAATCCATGACGTCGCGCAGGCCGAGCACCAGCGTTGTCCCGCGGTCCTTGAGCAGCCGCAGGGTCGGTTCCAGTTCTCCCCGCAGCCCGAGCGGCTCCTTGTCGACGATGAAGATGTCGGGTTGGAAGTTCTTGGCCGTGCTCTGAATGACGGAGCGGCGCAGCGCCAGCGTGTCCTGCAGGTCGGTGTGCTGGGCCAGCGGCGTATATTCACCGTTGTAGAGCTTGATGACGCTCGGGATCTTGAGGAAATCGACGCGCGTGCGGAACTCGAAGGCGCCCGCGATGGACGAGCCCGACACGATGAGCACCTGAAGTCCCTTGAAGCGTTCGACCAGCGCGTGGGCGATGGCGCGGCAGCGCCGCAGGTGCCCCAGCCCAAAAGTGTCGTGGCTGTACATGAGAATGCGGGCGTGCCTGAAGCGGTCGACGGAGTGAAGCATCGACAGAGGCCCTCGTCCCACACCGGCAGCCAGAACGTCGACCATCGACGTGCTGCGAAACGCCGCGACGTCCACTTGCGGCACGATAACCGGGCGGCTCGGCACTGGCTAGGTGCCAGGGTTCCGGTCAAGCTTCCAGACCAGTGCCTTCGTCCTCCCGTGTGGCGGGCGGTCGCCGACGACCGTCGGGCCGGCCTCGCGCGCCGGAAGCTGGCGCGGAAGCCCGGTCGTCGGCCACGGCATGCTGCACCGCTCCGGCGCTCGCCTTCGTTCTTCCATCGGCGCGATCGGGTCTGCAACCACCATCGTGGCCGCGTTGTTGCCGACCCATAGGTCGCCTATGAAGCAGATCACCCATTCCGGTTCATCGAGACCCACCATCGTCATGAACTTCACCAGCGACAACGTCACCGGCCCAAGTCCCAAGATCCTGCGCGCCATCGTGGACAGCAGTGCCGGTGCCGCCCTGCCCTACGGCAACGATCCCTGGACGCGGGACGCCGAAGCGCGGCTGTCCGGGCTGTTCGAGCGGGACGTCGCGGCGTTTTTGGTGGGCACCGGCACGGGCAGCAACGCTCTCGCACTGGCAGCTCTGGCGGCACCCGGCACGGCCGTGTTCTGTCACGAGGAAGCCCACGTGATCGAAGACGAATGCGGTGCGCCCGAGTTCTTCACGGGCGGCGGCAAGCTGGTCGGCATTCCGGGCGCGAACGGCAAGCTGACGCCCGATGGGCTTGCCTCAGCCCTGGCGCGCTTCCCCCGCGGGGTCGTGCGCCAGGTGCAGCCCGCCGCACTGTCGCTCTCGCAGGCCACGGAAGCCGGCACGGTCTATTCGGTCGACGAGGTGAGGACCTTGGCCGAGACGGCCCACGCGGCCGGGCTCGCGGTCCATATGGATGGCGCGCGTTTCTCCAACGCCATCGCGACCTTGGATGTGCCACCGGCCGATCTCACCTGGAAGGCCGGGGTCGACGTATTGTCGTTCGGTGCCACGAAGAACGGCGCCATCGCGTGCGAGGCGGTCGTCTTCTTCGATGCGGCCAGGGCCGGGGATTTCCTGTTCCGGCGCAAGCGCGGCGGTCACACCTTGTCCAAGGGGCGCTTCCTCGGTGCCCAGATGGCGGCCTTCCTCGACGGCGATCACTGGCTCGATCTCGCCCGGCACTCCAACAAGGCCGCCTCCCGCCTGTCGCGCGGCCTCGACGCGCTGCCCGGCATCCGCCTGCCCTGGGCCACGCAGGCCAACGAGGTCTTTCCCATCGTACCGGCGCGCGTCGACGCAGCGTTGCGCGCCGCCGGCGCGCTCTACTATCCCTGGACCACGCGGTCGTTGCACGACGGCGAAGCACCGGACGCCGATGAGCACATGCTGCGCCTGATCTGCGCCTACGATACCGCCGACCGCGCGATAGAGGAATTCCTCGCCGTGGCGGCCCGTGCATGTGCGGTTCAGGTGAGCTGACTGAAGATGGTGCCGTACTGTCGCATCGCCGCCGCAATGGCCGCGCAAAATCATTGGTCGCGTGTAGGGTCGGGGGATCAAAGCCATGTTTGACGGTCGGACCGGGAGATCGCTGCCGGCCGCAGTACGGGTTCTGGCCTTGGGTCTGGGACTCGCGGCTGCGGCCCTGCCCCAGGCCGCACGGGCGCAGTTTTTCGGCGGCTGGGGCGGCTGGGACAACGGCGGCGCCTGGGATGGCATGGGCCCTCGCCAAGTTCGTCAGTCGATCACCGAACAAGGCTTCCGTGTGCTGGCGCCGCTGCGACGTAACGGCAACGTCTTCGTGGCCGACGTCATCGACCCGCGCGGCCGTCGCGAACGGCTGATCGTTGCGGCGGCCGATGCCCAGATCCTGCAGCGCTTCTATATCGATGACGGGCGCGCTCCGGGCGGCTTCGGACGTGGCGACGGAACAGGGTTTGCGGCGCGTGACCCCGACCAGGTCGACCGCGGTGGTCTCGTGCCGCCGGCCTTGATCCCCGATGGTGGACGCCGCTTCAACGATGTTCGAGGTGGGGTGGCGCCTGCGCCGCGTCTCGGCGACCTCAACGACGATTCTGGCACCGCACTCGTGCCCGCTCTGCCCACGAGGCCGCGACCGCCGCTCAGGACCGTGAGGCCGCAGCCGCGTGTCGTCGAACGCACGCCCGATAGGGCGATCCCCCAGCGCGAGCCCACGGCGGTCGAATCGACGCCGCTGGCGCCCGCGGCCCCGCGACCCCGGATCGTCGAACCCCAGCGGGCACCCGCCATCCAGGCCCCCGCCGCGGTTGCCAGCCGTCCTGAGCCGGCGGCACCCCCCGCGTCTCAGCCGCCGCCGTCGCAACCTCGCCGTCTATCCGACCCGTTGGCTATCCCGGGCGCCGGGCCGAAGGCCGCCGGAACGCCCGTCACCCCGCCCGTGCGCTCCGTGTCCGGCGCCGTCACGGGGGCACCCGCCGCCGCGGCTCCCCCGCCGGCCGCTCCTGCCCCGGCACCGGCCAAGCCCGCAGACGTGCCGGTCGCGCCGCTCGACTGAGCAGTATGTCGGGAGATGGATCGGGGCGCCCCTGATCTTTGAGCCGCGCAGTCGGACGGATCGGTCGCGCCTGCAGGATGCACATGCGACACGAAGCCTCCGCTCGGAGCGGCCGGCGGAGTCTAAGATGGCCCGTGCAGGATCCCGGCCTGCATCCCGGACCCCTGACCCATGTCGGCGTTGCGTTTCATCCTCGGCGACCAGCTGAGCCGATCCATCCCGGCGCTCCGCGGCATCGATCGTGACCGCGACCACGTGCTGATGGTCGAGGTGGCCGAGGAAACCACCTACGTTCCGCATCACAAGCAGAAGATCGCCTTCGTCCTGTCGGCCATGCGGCACTTTGCGGAGGCGTTGCGGACGGACGGCATCGCGGTCGATTACGTCCGCCTGGACGACCCGGACAACACGGGTTCGTTCACTGGCGAACTGGAGCGCGCCGTGCGGCGCCACCTTCCCGAGGAGGTGTTCGTCACGGAACCGGGCGAGTACCGGGTTTTGGAAGCCATCGAAGGCTGGAACGCCCGGCTCAACATTCCGGTCCACCTCCGGCCCGACGACCGCTTCTTCTGCACGACGGTCGATTTCGCCCGCTGGGCGGAAGGCCGCCGCAGCTATCGGATGGAGAGCTTCTATCGCTCGATGCGGGAACGGACCGGCATCCTGATGCAGGACGGCGAACCCGAGGGCGGCCGCTGGAACTTCGACGCGGAGAACCGCAAGCCCTGGCCCGCCAACCGCAAGCCGCCCGAGCGGCTGCGCTTCCCGCCCGACGCCGTCACACGCGACGTGATCGACCTCGTGTACCGCCAGTTCCCGGGTCATTTCGGCGACCTCGATGGCTTCGGCTGGGGCGTCACCCGCGCCGACGCCCTGGCGTCGCTCGAGAGCTTCGTGGCCGATTGCCTGCCGTTCTTCGGCGACTACCAGGACGCCATGCGGTCGGGCGAACCGTTCCTCTACCACGCGACCCTATCGCCCTACCTCAATGCCGGTCTCCTGACGGCACGCGAAGTGTGCGCCCGGGTCGCAGAGGCCTATGCGGCCGGCCGTGCGCCGCTCAACGCTGTCGAGGGCTTCGTGCGGCAGATCCTCGGCTGGCGCGAATTCGTCCGCGGCGTCTACTGGCTCCGCATGCCGGACTACAAGGATACGAATGCGCTCGGTGCCGGGCGAGCGCTCCCGTCATTCTATTGGACCGGCGAGACCGATATGAACTGCCTCGCCCAGGCCATCGCGGACACGCGGCACCAAGCCTACGCGCATCACATCAACCGCCTCATGATCACGGGCAATTTCGCTCTGCTGGCCGGCGTCGCGCCGGCCGAGATCGAGGCCTGGTATCTCTGCGTCTATGCAGACGCCTACGACTGGGTGGAATTGCCAAACGTCCACGGCATGTCGACCTTCGCGGACGGTGGGCTCATGGCCTCCAAGCCTTATGCGGCGGGCGGCGCCTATATCGACCGCATGTCGGACTACTGCGGCGGCTGCCGATATAGCCCGAAGCTCAGGTCCGGCCCGGGGGCCTGTCCGTTCAACTATCTCTATTGGGCGTTCCTGATCCGCAACGCGCCGACGTTGGGCGGCAATCACCGACTTGCGATGCCGTACCGCACGATCGCCAGATGGAACGAGGAGCGCCGCGCCGCGATCCTGGCCGAGGCCGAGGCGTTTCTCGACGGGCTGCCGACCGGCTACCCGTGAGCCGGACGGCACGGTGCCGTCAGCCCGGGATCATCCAAGGCGTCACATATTGCTGGATCACCACCACGATACCGAGCAGCACCGTCAGGATGATGCTGTGCTTGAACGTGCGGGCGAAGACGACGCCCTCCTGCCCCTTCAGGTCCGTCACCGACACCCCGGTCGCGATGTTCTGAGGCGAGATCATCTTGCCCATCACACCGCCCGACGAGTTGGTGGCAGCGATCAATATGGGGTTCAGGCCGAGCTGGTTGGCCGCGACCACCTGCAAGTTGCCGAAAAGCGCATTGCCTGACGTGTCGGATCCCGACAGGAACACCGCGACCCAACCCAGGAACGCCGACACCAGCGGGAAGAACACGCCGACCGACGCGACCGCCTTGCCCAGCGTGTACGTCATGCCCGAATAGTTCATCAGGAAGGCGAGACCGACGATCAGTGCGACCGTGAGGATGGCGATTCGGGCCTGTCGCCACGTGCGACCCACGCAGAGCACGAACTCGGCCAAGGGCAACCGCACGATGAGGGCCGTGATGACGGTCGCGACCAGGATGGCAGTGCCGCCCGAGAGCGGCTGGAACGTGTAGACGGCGGCGTAAGGCTTGCCGTAGAGCGTGATGAACACCGCGTTGTGAAGTCCCGGCCAGAACACCTTGACCGCGCCGATGTCGGGGATCTTGAGCGACGTCCAAATGATCACCGTGGCCGCCACGATGAGCCAGGGCAGCCAGCCCTGCCAGGATGGAACGCCGCCCCGCTGCGTTCCGGGGGCCCCCATCGTGGCCGGACGTGCCATCGCGAACGCCGGGTCGAATCGCGGCTTCCAGACCTGCAGGAACCCAATGGTGATGATCAGCGAACCCAGTGACGCCAGCACGTCCGTGAGCTTGTAATCGATGTAGTTCGACGAGATGAACTGTGTTGCCGCGAAGGACAGGCCCGCGACGAGCAGCACCGGCCACAGCGCCGCGACGGAGCGCCGGCCGCTGTAGACGAACATGACATAGAAGGGCAGCAGCAATCCGAAGAGCGGCAACTGCCGGCCGATCATGGCGCCCAGGGTGACATCCGACAGGTTGGTGACCTGGCCCAGCACCGTGACGGGCGCCCCAAGCGCACCGAAGGCCACGGGCGCGGTATTGAAGATCAGCGTGAAGGTCAGCGCCTCGATGGGTTCGTAACCCACCAGGATCAGAAGCGCACTGGTGATGGCGATGGGCGTGCCGAAGCCCGAGACGCCCTCGAGCAGAGCACCGAAGCAGAACCCGATCACCACCAGCACGATGCGGCGATCATTGGGCAGGTGTTCGATCACCCAATCGCGAAAGGCGTCGAAGCGGCCCGACGCCACTGCGACGTTGTAGAGCAGCAGAGCGTTGACCACGATCCACATCACGGGCCAGAGCGCGAAGACGATGCCGTTCAGCGTTGCGTCGAGCGCGAGACTGGCGGGTAATTGCCACACGAGTGTCGCCAGCACGAAGGCCACGACGAGGCCGGCGCCGGATGCCTGCCAGGCGGGGCGGCGCAAGATGCCGAGCATCACGAGAACCGTGGCGATCGGCACGGCCGCGACCAGGAACGACAGCAGAAGATTATCGCCGACCGGCGTCAGCAACTGATTGAACACAGGCGAGTCCCCCTCAACTTTGAGCGGACTGTGTCGTAATTATGAACTTCGTGCAATGCGGCTCTGCCGCCCGCACGTGGATTTCTGTCTCGTTTCGCGACGCTGGAACAAAGATGGCGCACCCCGGGGGGTGCGCCATCTTTGTTCGTCAGGAAAGAGCACCCGGGCTCCGCCTCCTGCGCCGGGAGTGGGCGTCAACGACCGCCAGGGGCCTCGGCATCAGAGGAGGCACAGGCTCGATGAGGCAAGGCGGGGCCCGCCGCGCTCATCCTCAGCTGGCTTGCGCCGAAAGGGCCTTCACGCGGGCAGTCAAACGGGACACTTTGCGCGACGCCGTGTTGGCGTGGATGATGCCCTTCTGGGCCGAGCGCATGACGATCGATTCGGTGGTCGCCAGGACGGTCCTGGCGACCGCGGCATCGCCGTTGGCAATCGCTTCCTCGGCCTTGCGAAGCTGCGTACGCATCGCGCTGCGGCGCATGCGGTTGACGGCCGTGCGGCGTGTGAGCTTGCGGACGGCCTTCTTCGCCGAAGAGGTATTCGCCATCTGGAGTTCCCGAGAGAGGTGCGGCCCCGAGAACGGAAGACCACGCCGATGTGCCGACGCCTCGGCGCCGCGGAACCGTGTCTATAGTCGCGACCCGGAGGCAGCGTCAACGGTTCAGACGATCGCGAGCCGCAAAAAAGGTTGCCCCGCCACGCCCACGCGCCTATAAGGCGCGCTCTTCACGAACCGTCCGGCCTGCCAGGGCTGCCGTGGCGGTTTCTGTGCTCGTCCTCGAACACGATGGGCTCGCCGGCACCATACCGGATTAGCCTGCATGAGAGCCAAATGCCCAAGTTGAAGACCAAATCCGGCGCCAAGAAGCGCTTCAAGATCACCGGCACCGGCAAGGTGCTCTACGCCCAGGCCGGCAAGCGGCACGGGATGATCAAGAGGACCAACAAGCAGATCCGCAACTTGCGTGGCACCGCGGTGCTGTTCAAGACGGACGGCGACAACATCAAGCGGTTCTTCCTGCCGAACGGCTGACGGTCGCAACCTGCTGCCCTCTCGACCTTTCACCGAAAGACATCATCCATGGCCCGCGTCAAACGCGGCGTGACGTCTCACGCCAAGCACAAGAAGACACTCGATGCCGCCAAAGGCTTCTACGGCCGGCGCAAGAACACGATCCGCACCGCCAAGGCTGCTGTCGATCGCTCGATGCAATATGCGTATCGCGACCGCAAGAACAAGAAGCGGACCATTCGGGCACTGTGGATCCAGCGTCTCAACGCTGCGGTCCGCGAACTCGGTCTGACCTACAGCCGCTTCATCGACGGCCTCAACAAGGCAGGCATCGAACTCGACCGCAAGGTGTTGTCCGAACTCTGCATCACCGAGCCGGAGGCCTTCAAGGCGATCGTCGAGAAGGCGAAGAGCGCGCTTCCCGCCACGGCGTGAGATCGAGGCCGTAGAGGGGCCGCGGCGCTGGTAGCGCGGCCCATTGCTGGATGACGACTGGACCATGGTCGACGAGGCCGAACTCGAAGGCACCATCCTGGCCGAGGTCGGGGCGGCCGACAGCGAGGCGGCGCTCGACGCCGTCCGCGTGGCGGCGCTCGGCAAGAGGGGCTCCGTGTCGGCCCTGATGGCCACGCTGGGGCAGATGGCGCCCGACGAGCGCAAGGCCAAGGGTGCGGCCCTGAACATCCTCAAGGACCGCGTGTCCGCGGCCCTGTCGGAGCGCCGCGACGCGCTAGCCGCGCAGGCGCTGGCGGCGCGCCTCGCCTCGGAGACCCTCGACGTCACCCTGCCGGTGCGCGCGCCTCCCGTGATGACGGGCCGCCTCCACCCGATCAGCCAGGTGACGGACGAGATCACGGCAATCTTCGCCGACATGGGCTTCGCCATTGCCGAGGGCCCGGATATCGAGACCGACTTCTACAATTTTACGGCGCTCAACTTTCCGGTCGGCCACCCGGCGCGGGAGATGCACGACACGTTCTTCTTCAATCCGGGTCCCCAGGGTGAGCGGCGCCTGTTGCGCACGCATACGTCTCCCGTCCAGGTCAGGACTATGCTGGCCCAGAAGCCGCCGATCCGCGTCGTCTGTCCGGGACGGACCTATCGCATGGACAGCGACCAGACCCACACGCCGATGTTCCACCAGGTCGAAGGGCTGGTGATCGACAAGCGCGCCAACCTCGCCAACTTGAAATGGGTGCTGGAGGAGTTCTGCCGCGCCTTCTTCGAGGTCGACAGCGTCAGAATGCGGTTCAGGCCGTCGTTCTTCCCCTTCACCGAACCCTCGATGGAGGTCGACATCCAGTGCGCCCGGCGCGGCGACGAGATCCGCTTCGGCGAGGGCGAGGACTGGCTGGAGATCCTGGGCTGCGGGATGGTGCACGCCAACGTCCTGCGCCACTGCGGCATCGATTCCGACGAGTACCAGGGCTTCGCCTGGGGCCTGGGCATCGACCGCATCGCCATGCTGAAATACGGCATGCCGGACTTGCGCCCGTTCTTCGAGGCCGACGTACGGTGGTTGAACCACTACGGCTTCCGCCCGCTCGACATCCCGACGCTGGCCGGCGGCCTCACGGGCTAGGAGAGTTATGATGGGGGGGGCGGCGAAGCTGACGGGCGACGACATCAAGGCGATCGCCGATGCGGTGCTCGGATCCGAGATGGCGGATCTCGGCTTCGAGGGAGTCGAGGTTCGACATCGCGAGATATACCCGGACGAACCCTCGCTTTTCGTCAGAGCCAAAGTGGCGGAGGAGGTTCCGACTCCCTTCGACGCGAGGCGCTTCAGCCACCTGCACGGGGTTCTCCACAACGCGCTCCTGGCGCGTGGAGAGGAGCGGTTTCCCTATTTCAGCCTCAATCGGGCCGGCGACGTACCTCCAGACGTTGACGCCATCTTGAGCGAACTGTGAATCCTGATCACCTGATCGAGCTTGCAGAGCAGATCCTGCAGATCGGGACCGGCTACCCGCGGCAAGCGACGATCAACAGAGCAGTCAGAACCGCCTACTATGCCCTGTTCCACGCTTTGTCTCAGGACTGTGTCGCGCGAACGGTTCGGTCGCCCCGAAGCTCTCTCTACTGGTCCATTGTCACGCCGATCTACCATGCGATCGAGCATGCGTCGGGCAGACGGATGTTCGACCGCATAAGGCCGTGCCGCGATCGACGCACTGCGGTCCATGCCGAAGGACCATCGCTTGCTTCTCGCTGTCCAACTCATCCCCAAGCCGCGTTGACGTGGCACCTTACCCCTCCGGCGCTCCTTCCATGAAATTCACCCTGTCCTGGCTCAAGGATCACCTCGACACCGAGGCCCCGCTCGCCGAGATCACCGACGCGCTGACCCGGATCGGCCTCGAGGTCGAGGGCGTCGAGGATCCGGCCGCGAAGCTGCGCGGCTTCACGGTCGCGCGCATCTTGCAGGCCGCGCAGCACCCCAATGCCGACCGGCTCCGGGTCTGCTCGGTCGACATCGGTGCGGGCAGCCGCGTCCAGGTCGTGTGCGGCGCGCCCAATGCCCGGGCCGGCCTCGTCACCGTCTTCTCGGCGCCCGGCACCTACATCCCGGGCAAGGACCTGACCATCACCGCGGGAGTGATCCGCGGCGTCGAATCCAAGGGCATGCTGTGCTCGGCCTCGGAACTCGGCTTGGCGGACGAGCACGACGGCATCATGGACCTGCCCGCAGAAGCGCCGATCGGGGCCTCCTATGGCGCCTGGGCCGGACTCGACGATCCGGTGATCGACGTGGCGCTGACGCCGAACCGCCCCGACGCCACCGGCGTCCACGGCATCGCGCGCGACCTCGCGGCCGCCGGCCTCGGCAGGCTCAAGGACCAGCCCGCGCTCGCCATCGAGGGCCGCTTCGCGCAGCCGGTCCAGGTGCGGCTGGATCTCGCTCCCGAGGATGAGGGGCTCTGCCCGGCTTTCGGGTTGCGCCTCGTGCGCGGCGTCAAGAACGGCCCGTCGCCCGATTGGCTGCGGCGCCGGCTCGCGGCGATCGGGCTGCGCTCCATCAACGCGCTGGTCGACATCACCAACTTCGTGACGTTCGACCGTGGAAGGCCGCTGCACGTCTTCGACGCCGCCAAGGTCCGCGGCGACCTCGTGGTACGGTGCGCGCGGAACGGCGAGACGCTCGCGGCGCTCAACGGCAAGACCTATACCCTCGACCCCTCGACCGTAGTGATCGCCGACACGAACGGCGTCGAGTCCATCGCCGGCATCATGGGCGGCGAGGCTTCGGGCTGCGGCGACACCACGACCGACGTGCTGATCGAGAGCGCGTTGTGGGACCCGGTCAATATCGCCCAGAGTGGCCGAAGGCTCGGCATTACGAGCGATGCCCGCTACCGCTTCGAGCGCGGGGTCGACCCCGCCTTCTGCCTGCCGGGGCTCGACCTCGCGACGCAGCTCGTACTCGACATCTGCGGCGGCGAGGCCTCCGACATCACCCTGACCGGCGAGGTGCCGCGGCCCGACCACCGCATCGACTTTCCCTTGAGCGAGGTCCACCGCCTGTCGGGCCTCGACCTGCCGGCTTCCGACATGCAGCGCATCCTCGAGAAGCTCGGCTTCGACCTCGTGGGTCATCCGGACAACGGCGACCGGATCGTGGCCCGGGTTCCGAGCTGGCGCCCCGACGTCCATGGCAAGGCCGACCTCGTCGAGGAGATCGTCCGAATTGCCGGCCTCGACAGGGTCGAGTCGCAGCCGCTGCCGCGCGACCCCGGCGTGGCGCGCCCCGTGCTGACATTGCTGCAGCGACGCACCCGACTCGCCAAACGCGTGCTGGCTGGCGAAGGCCTGCTCGAAGCCGTGACCTGGAGCTTCGTGTCGGACCAGCAGGCCCGCGCTTTCGGGGGCGGAGCGCCCGAACTCCAACTCGCCAACCCCATCGCGGCGGAACTCTCGACCATGCGGCCGAGCCTGCTGCCGGGCCTTCTCGCCGCGGCCGGGCGCAATGCGGCACGGGGCCTCGGCGACGTCGCCCTGTTCGAGGTCGGCCAGATCTTCCTCGGCGACGGCGAGGGTGATCAACGGATCGCGGCCGCAGGCCTTCGCCGCGGCACTGCCAAGCCGGCCGGCGCCGGACGGCACTGGTCGGGCACGGCCGGAGCGGTCGGGGTCTTCGACAGCAAGGCCGATGCGCTGGCGCTGATCGTGGCGCTCGGGATCTCGGCAGGCGCCGTGCAGATCGTGCCGGGCGGCCCCGATTACCTGCATCCCGGTCGGTCGCTCACCTTCCGCATGGGACCGAAGAACACGATCGGCTGCTGTGGCGAGCTGCACCCGGAGCTGCTGCGCCGCTTCGACGTCGCAGGACCGGTGAGCTGCTTCGAGATGGTGCTCGACGCCCTGCCGGCCCCCAAGGCCCGCCCCGCCAAGGCTCGACCCAAGCTGGTCCTGGCGGACCTCATGCCGGTCGAGCGTGATTTCGCCTTCCTGGTCGATCGCGCGGTCGCTGGAGCGGACCTCGTGGGGGCCGCCCAGGGGGCCGACCGAGCGCTTGTGACGGATGTGGCGGTGTTCGACGTCTACGAAGGGGCCGGAGTGCCGGAGGGGCAGAAGTCCGTGGGCCTGGCCGTGACGCTGCAGCCGCGCGACAAGACCCTGACCGATGCCGACCTCGATGCCGTCAGCCGCCGTATCGTCGAGGCCGTCTCCAAGAAGACCGCGGCGGTGCTGCGGGGCTGAGTCGTGTCCCGGGCGACAGGGAAGCCTGCCGGCGCGGGGGCTATGCCGTTCGCAGCGCCACGCGGTCGTGCTACATCGGCTCCACCCCGCGACCGGTCCACCACCGCGCCGCACCGACAGGGACTTGCCGATGATCGACCTCTATTACTGGCCGACGCCCAACGGGCACAAGATCACGCTGTTCCTCGAAGAGGTCGGCCTGCCCTACACGATCCACCCGATCGACATCGGCAAGGGTGACCAGTTCAAGCCCGACTTCCTGAAGATCGCACCGAATAACCGCATGCCCGCCATCGTCGACCACGCGCCGGCCGATGCTGGAGCGCCGATCTCGCTGTTCGAATCGGGCGCCATCCTGCTCTACTTGGCCGAGAAGACGGGCCGCTTCCTTCCTGCCGATCCGCGCGGTCGCGCCCAGACGCTCGAATGGCTGTTCTGGCAGATGGGCGGCCTCGGCCCGATGGCGGGACAGAACCACCATTTCGCGATCTATGCGCCAGAAAAGCTCCCCTACGCGATCGATCGCTACGTCAAGGAGACCAATCGCCTCTACGGCGTGCTCGACCGCCAGCTCGCCGGGCGCGACTACATCGCGGGCGCCTATTCGATCGCCGATATGGCGGCCTATCCGTGGGTCGTGCCCTACGAGCGCCAGGGCCAGAACCTCGACGAGTTCCCCGATCTCAAGCGCTGGTTCCACGCGATCCACGATAAGCCCGCCACGATCGCGGCCTATGCGAAGGGCGAGACGGTGAACCGGGCCAAGGAGATGAGCGAGGAGGACAAGAAGGTCCTGTTCGGCCAGACCGCAGCCTCCATCAAGCCGCGCTGAGAGTCCCCATGGACATCACGGCTTCATCTCGTTCCACCGCTGCGCCGTCGAGTGCTACGGGTTCGGGGCCAGTGATGTCCGCAGATGCCCCGAGCGCCCGAGATCCCGAACGAGACACCGATCATGACCGACACCATCAAGCTTACGACAGAGGACGGCGTCACGATCGACGCTTACCGGGCTGAGCCCGTCGGCAGACCCAGGGGCGGCATGGTGGTGCTGCAGGAGATCTTCGGCGTGAACGCCCATATTCGCCGCGTCGCGGACGGTTTCGCGGCCGAGGGCTACCTCACGATAGCCCCGGCCCTGTTCGACCGCGCCAAGGCGGGCGTCGAGATGGGTTACGGGCCCGACGACATCGAGGCCGGCACGGGCCTGGTAGGCCGGATCGCCCCCGCCAAGACCATGATGGACGTGGCGGCCGCCGTGAAGGCGGCCTCCGCGGGTGGCAAGGTCGGCGTCGTCGGCTATTGCTGGGGTGGCTCGCTCGCCTTCGCGGCGGCCTGCACGCAGGACGGGCTCGCGGCGGCGGTCGGCTATTACGGCGGCAACATCGCCAAGATGCTCGACCAACGACCCAAGGTGCCGACGATGCTGCACTTCGGCGAGCAGGACGCGCATATTCCGATAGGTGACGTCGACGCCATCAGGGCCGCCCTGCCCGACGTGACGATCCACACCTATCCGGCCGGCCACGGCTTCAACTGCGACGCCCGCGGCTCCTACCACGGGCCGAGCGCCGCGCAGGCGCTCGTTCGCACGCTGGCGTTCTTCGGCCAGCACCTCGTCTAACGGGCGAGAGGCGGGGCTCCGGCCGGACGCGCGCCCGTCATCGTTCCGGCGTCAGTCGGAGCGCTCCATCGGCGTTTCGTGAGGCGACAGGGTCCAGGGATGTCGGCGCCGTTCCCAATAGGAGTGGCGCGGCGGCGGGAATGCGGGATCCGCGAAAGCTCCCGCTGCGACCTTGATCATCCCCGCGTCCGCCTCGGCCTCCCAGAAGACCGTCGACCCGCACGCGGGGCAGAAGCTGAACGTCACGGCCCGGCCACTCCCGGCACGACGGACGAAGCGCTTGCTTTCGCCCTCCGGGCGGACCTGCTCTCGGGTGAACCAGGCCTGGACGCCGAAAGCGCTACCGGTCCGGCGCTGACATTCCAGGCAATGGCACATCGACACCCTGACCGGATCCCCGTCGCAGGTGAGGCGGAGTTGGCCGCAGTTGCAGGCAGCGTCGCGGATCGGCAGCTGGGCCTCGTCTCGAGGGCGAGCTCGTCGTGGTCGGGATATCGGAGGGGGCCGACGCCGTCGGGGCAAGTTGCGCGAATGAGAGGCGGGCCCGTCCCTTGGAGGATGGCCCTGCTCGGGTTCGTGTTGCTCGTCGTGTGGCGGGCAGCCCCGCTCCTCGTGGTGACCCTCGGCGCGCTCGCCGGCCTCGCGTTGACGCTGCTCGGTTGAGCCGTGGCGGGTTCGGGTCGAGCAAAGCACGAATTTACCGGTTCGACCCCCTGCAGCCGCTCATGCGGTTGGCCGGAGTTTCCCGTCGACGATGGGCAGCAAGACCCCGTTTGGGGCAATATCCCAGTTCCGGCGCGTGCGACGTCATGAGCGCGACGACAGTCGCCCTGACCGTCGACGTACCCGACAGGCTGCGGTCCGTTGGAGGACGTCAGGCGCCGATCAGCGCCAGTGTATGCCGAGCGATGACCATCTCCTCGTCGGTCGGAATGACCCTGATGTCGACCCTGCTCGCGGGAGCGCCGATCTGGCCGGCGTTGTCCCGGTTGGCCAAGGGATCCAGTTCGGCACCGAGCCACAGCAACCGTTCGCAAGCCAGAGCCCTTATGTCCGGCGCATGCTCGCCGATGCCGCCGGTGAACACCAGGCATTCGAGGCCGCCCAGCGAATTGGCCATGACCGCGGTATGGCGCGCGATGCTGAAAGCGAAAAGATCGACGGCTTCGGCTGCGTGAGGATCGGCGCTCGCCAGCAGGAGCCGCATATCGCTCGAAAGTCCTGAAACGCCCAACAGGCCGGAGCTGCGATAGAGGAGGTCCTCGACCTCGGTCGGCGACAGGCCATGCGCCTGCTGAAGGTAGAGCACGATGCCGGGGTCGAGGGAGCCGCAGCGGGTCCCCATGACGAGGCCGTCGAGGGCCGAAAACCCCATCGTGGTGTCGACGCTCTTTCCGTCGCGCATGGCGCACAGGCTGGCTCCGCTGCCGAGATGCGCCACCACGGTTCGCTTGCCGGCGAGTCCGGGCGAAATGGCGCGCAAGCGGCCGGCGATGAATTCGTATGACAGGCCGTGAAAGCCGTAGCGGCGTATGCCTTCCTGCTCGTACCGCCTCGGAATGGCGAAACGGCTGACCGGCGGCGCGAGGGCGTGGTGGAACGCCGTATCGAAGCAGCCGACCTGCGGCAGCCCGGGCCGGAGCGCCGCCATGGCACGGATGGGCTCGAGGCTGCGCGGTTGGTGCAATGGCGCCAGCGGCGTCAGCCGTTCGATCGCCGCGATCGCCTCATCGGTCAGCCGCACCGGCCTGGCGAAGTCGCGCCCTCCGTGGACCACGCGGTGGCCGACCGCGACCAGGTTTTCGGTGCCGAGGTGTGCATCGACCCAGTCGAGAAGGGCCCCGAGCAGATCCGCGTGCGACGCGCCGGCGGGCCAGCGCCGATCGGTCAGCGCGGCACCGGACGGGTCCTTGGCCGTGAAGCGCGGCTCGAAACCGGCGTCGTCGAGCACGCCTTTGGAGACGAGGACGGGATCGTCGCGGCCGCCGATCTCGAACAGGCCGAACTTGATGCTCGAGGAACCCGCGTTCAGGGCCAGGACCGCATCCGGCATCGCTCGCCCCTCGCGATCAGTCGCCGGCTTCCGCAGCGCTTTGGTAAGGCCAGCTCCAGCCCAGGATCTCGGGCATGTCCTCGCCGTGCTCGCGGATGTAGAGCTTATGCTCGATCAGCTTGTCGCGGAACCGCTGCTTGGTGTGGGCGGCCGTCACGCTGAGTCCCGGCACGCGCTCGATGACTTCGATGGCGAGGTGGAACCGATCGAGTTCGTTCAGCACCACCATGTCGAAAGGCGTCGTGGTCGTTCCCTCTTCGATGAAGCCGCGCACATGCATGTTGGCGTGATTGGCGCGGCTGTAGGTCAGGCGATGGATCAGGTGCGGATAGCCGTGGTAGGCGAAGATCACCGGCTTGTCGGGTGTGAACAGCGTGTCGAAATCGCGGTCCGTCAAGCCGTGCGGGTGCTCGTCCTTCGGCTGCAGCGTCATGAGATCGACGACGTTGACGACCCGGATCTTGAGATCCGGCAAGGCCTCTCTCAGCAGATCGACCGCCGCCATGGTTTCGAGCGTCGGCACGTCGCCGGCGCAGGCCATCACGACATCGGGCTCGCTCCCACCGCGATCGTTGCCGGCCCAGCGCCAGATGCCGATGCCGGCCGCGCAATGGATCGCGGCTTCCTCGATGGTCAGCCATTGCGGCGCGGGCTGCTTGCCGGCCACGATCACGTTCACGCGATCGTAGGTCTTGAGGCAGTGGTCCCCGACCCACAGCAGCGTATTGGCGTCCGGCGGAAAATAGAGTCGGACGATGTCGGCCTTCTTGTTGGCGACGAGGTCGACGAAGCCGGGGTCCTGGTGGCTGAAGCCGTTGTGGTCCTGTCGCCACACATGCGAGGTCAGCAGATAGTTGAGCGAGGCGATCGGCCGCCGCCATCCGATATGACGCGTGACCTTGAGCCATTTGGCGTGCTGGTTGAACATCGAATCGATGATGTGGATGAAGGCCTCGTAGCACGAGAACAGCCCGTGCCGGCCGGTGAGCAGGTAACCTTCGAGCCAGCCCTGGCAGAGATGCTCGCTCAGCACTTCCATCACGCGACCGTCGCGGGCGAGGTGCACGTCGTAAGGCTCGATGCCCTCCATCCAGACCCGGTCGGTGTGCTCGAACACCGCGTCGAGACGGTTCGAGGCGGTCTCGTCCGGCCCCATGATGCGGAAGTTGCGCGCGTCCGCGTTGAGGTCGACGACCCGTGCCAGGTAGGAACCGAGCACGCGCGTGGCTTCCCCGATCGCCGCACCCGGGTGGGGAACCTCGACCGCAAACTCGCGATAGTCGGGCAGTCTCAGCTCGCGCTTGAGAAGGCCGCCGTTGGCGTGCGGGTTCGACCCCATGCGGCGCCTCCCCGAAGGCGCCAGCGCCGCGATCTCGGGCCGCAGACGCCCGGTGTCGTCGAAGAGCGTTTCGGGCTCATAGCCGCGCATCCATTGTTCAAGCAGCCGAAGGTGATCGGCGTTGCCGCGGGCGTTGTCGATCGGTACCTGATGGGCGCGCCAGAAGCCTTCGATCTTCTTGCCGTCGACCTCCTTCGGCCCGGTCCAGCCTTTCGGGCTGCGCAGCACGATCATCGGCCAACGCGGCATCCCGACCGACCGACCGGCAGTCACACTGGCCCCGGACCCGCGGGCCTCGCTTTGAACGGCGCGTATCCGGTCGAAGACCGCATCGAGCGTGCTGGCCATCAGTTGATGCATGACGGCCGGGTCGGTGCCCTCGACGAAGAAGGGCTCGTAGCCGTAGCCGGTGAACAGGCTGCGGACATCCTCGTCGCTCATGCGCCCGAGGACCGTCGGGTTGGCGATCTTGTAGCCGTTGAGGTGAAGGATCGGCAGGACGGCGCCGTCATGCGCGGGATTCAGGAACTTGTTCGAATGCCAAGAGGCCGCCAAGGGGCCGGTTTCGGCCTCGCCGTCGCCGACCACGCAGGCCACGATCAGGTCGGGGTTGTCGAAGGCTGCCCCGTAGGCGTGGACGAGCGCGTAACCGAGTTCGCCGCCTTCATGGATGGAGCCGGGTGTTTCCGGTGCCGCATGGCTCGGTATGCCACCCGGAAAGGAGAACTGCCGGAACAGTTTTCGCAGCCCCTCGGTGTCCTGCGTAATGTCGGGGTAGACCTCGCTGTAGGTGCCTTCGAGATAGGTGTTGGCCACCATGCCGGGCCCACCGTGGCCGGGGCCGCAGATGTAGATCACGTCGAGGTCGCGGGCCCGGATGATGCGGTTGAGGTGCGCGTAGATGAAGTTCAGGCCTGGCGTCGTGCCCCAGTGCCCGAGCAGCCGCGGCTTGACGTGCTCGGGCCGCAGCGGCTCGCGCAGGAGCGGGTTGGCGAGCAGGTAGATCTGTCCCACGGAAAGGTAGTTGGCGGCGCGCCAATAGCGATCGAGCGATGCGAGGTCTTCGGCGGACATCGCGTCCTGGTCCGATCGGATTTCTGATTGAGCCATGAACAATCCGCCTGTCGTCTGCCGAGTGGTATCGTTTATGCGATCTCAGGGGATGAGAACAGCCGGTGGATCGCTCCAGACAAGATGATCCGCGACCGATTGCACGCCGACAACATTCTCGGCGAGAACACGCGCGGCGTCGCGCTGATCTTCATCGACGATCATTCCGCGCAGGTCCACGTGGCCGTTCTGCACGCCGACCTCGATCGCGGTGCGATGGGCCCAGCTCTGCTGGCGCAGTTCGGCGAGAATGCGATCCTTGATCTCCGCGTCCGAAATGGCCGGCTCCTCATAGGCCGCCGCTGCGGAAGTCCCCGGCCTGCTGATCGGCATGCCGGAGCCGGTCTACCGCGAGGGCGCCAGATCTCTGCCGGGCGACGCAGAGGTGAAGGCGTTGCGGCCGCCGGAATGGGGCTTCGGGTCAGGGCGATCGGGCGAAATCATTCGGAGCCGTCCAGCGTCGCCTCGGCGTACTCACCTGATCGCCTTGTGGATCGGGTCAACCCAGTAGACCGCTTCGGGCCGCTCGACGGGCTCGACATCCGTGATGTTGACCACCACGGCCTCATTGTCCGAGCGCACGAGAACGCATTCGAGCGGGTGCGACGGATCGGCGTTGATCTCCTGGTGCGGCACGTAGGGCGGCACGAAGATGAAGTCCCCCGGCCCTGCCTCGGCGACGAACTCCAGCCGCTCGCCCCAGCGCATCCGGGCGCGGCCCCGCACCACGAAGATCACGCTCTCCAGCGCGCCGTGATGATGCACGCCCGTCTTGGCGTCGGGCTCGATCCGCACCGTGCCGGCCCAGAGCTTCTGCGCCCCGACCCGCGCAGATCGATGGCGGCCTGCCGGAACATGCCGGGCGTCTGCGGCGTGTTCGCGTCGAGCTGGTCGCCCCTGATGACGCGGACGCCGTCGTGCTTCCAGCGGTGGTGTTCGTGGTCCTGGCTCATCCGATCAGCTCCATCCGGTTCACGTCCACCATCCCGCGGTCGGTGATCTTGAGGTGCGGGATCACGGGCAGCGGCAGGAAGGCGACCTGCAGGAAGGGTTCGGCCAGCGTGACCTCGAGGGTCCGGGCCGCGACCCGCAGCGGCAGCAGAGCGGCACGGACGTCCTCGTGGCTGCGGTCGCTCATCAGGCCCGCCACCGGCAGCGGCAGGTCGGCCAGCACCGTGCCGGTGTCCACCACCACGAAGCCCCCTCGGATCGTACCGAGATGATTGACGGCCAGCGCCATGTCGGAATCGTCGACACCGACCACGCAGATGTTGTGGCTGTCATGGCCGATCGAGGAGGCGATGGCGCCGCGCTTCATCCCGAAGCCATGGACGAAGCCGCGGCCGATGTTGCCGTTGCGGCCGTGCCGCTCGACCACACAGACCTTGGCGACATCCTGCGCGGGGTCGGGCAGCACCGCCCCATCGGGGGCCGGCAGGTCTCGGACGAGGTGCTCGGTGATGATGCGCCCCGGGACGACGCCGATCACGGGCCTTCCCTGACCCGTGCCCGGCACCAGGAAATCCCCCGCCGACACGCGACGGGCCTTCATGCTGTCGAGGCCTATGGGCGGCACCGGCTCGCGAGCCGCGAACAAGGCCTCGTCGACGCGGCGGCCGGCCGAGACAACGTCGGAGACCCGGCAGGTATCGAGCCCGTCGATCAGGACGATATCGGCCCGATAGCCCGGCGCGATCATGCCGCGATCGACGAGGCCGTAAGCGCGGGCCGCGGTCAGCGAGGCCGCCCGATAGGCCGCGAGCGGTGGTACACCGAGCGCGACCGCCATGCGGATGATTCCGTCGATATGGCCCTGCTCGGCGATGTCGAGCGGGTTGCGGTCGTCGGTGCAGAAGCACAGGAACGGCGAGGTCTCGATGCTGAGCAGCGGCGCCAGGGCACGCAGGTCTTTCGAAACCGATCCCTCGCGGATCAGCACCGTCATGCCCTTCCGGACCTTTTCCAGCGCCTCCTCGGCACCCGTCGCCTCGTGGTCGGTGCGGATGCCGGCCGCGGCATAGCCATTCAGGTCGAGCCCTCCCACCAGGGGCGCATGGCCGTCCACATGGCGGTCCGCGAAGGCTTCGAGCTTGGCGAGGCAACCCGCATCGGCGCCGAGCACGCCCGGATAGTTCATGAACTCGGCGAGGCCCAGCGCCTTCGGGTGGCGGGCATAGCGGGCGAGGTCGGCGGCGCCGATCTCCGCCCCTGCTGTCTCAAGCGCGGTGGCGGGCACGCAGCTCGACAGTTGGACCCGAAGGTCCATGATGGTCCGCGCCGCACAAGTCAGAAAATAGTCGAAGGCCGCTGTGCCGAGCACGTTGGCCATCTCGTGGGGATCGCAGATGGCCGTGGTGACGCCGTGCGGCAGGACGCAGCGGTCGAACTCGAGCGGCGTGACGAGCGAGGATTCGACGTGGAGATGGGTGTCGATGAAGCCCGGGACGGCGATCCGCCCGGCGCCGTCGAGCACCCGCCGGCCCTCGTAGCGCGCGTAGGTGCCGACGATCGTGTCGCCGCAGAGCGCGATGTCGGTCGGCACGAGGGCGCCGGTCACGAGATCGAGCATCCGGACGTCCCTGATCACGACGTCGGCGGGTTCCTTGCCGCGCCCCTGCGCGACCCGCCGCGCGAGTTCACCCGCCGTCACCGCCATGCCCGATGCCTCCACTTCCACGGCAACATCGGCGATCCCGGCCGACCCGACAAGGGCGACGGCCTCCGGGTCTTCTGCGCGATGACACCGACGAACCGCATCGACCCGGCGGATCTTGCCGCGTCATGCGAAGCATCGATTGCCTGTAAAGGTCACGCGACCCGAAGCGGGATCGACATGTCGTGGACGATCCCGCGCTTGCCGATGATACGCACATCGAGCCGGCTCCGGCCGGTCGGCAGAACACCGGCGTCGAAGCGCGTGCGGAACACGGCCTGGACTGCGCCAGACCAGTCCCGGTAGGGCGCTCCTTCTTCCCACGTCGTCTCGCTGTCGACTGGCACTCCGCCCACGCTCAAGTCCAAGCGTTCGGCGCGGTCGCGGCGCAGCGCAATCCAGCCGCTCACCTCCGTCGCGCCCGACGCCTCGATGCCGTAGCTGTCGAGCAGGCTCCGACCGAGGTAGGACCGGCTCCAGATCTTGCCGACCGCGTCCCGATTGAAGCCCTGACGGGTCGCGACCTCGATCACGCGCGCCTCCATGTGGGGCGGCGCTCCCCGTTGGGGCTTCCTCATGAGACAGATCGACTGGTAGTCGAGCAGCGCGTCCGGCGCGATGAAATCGATGTCGAAGATACTGCCCCAATGCCGCTCCACCCAGGCTGGCGACATGAACACCATGGGTCCGCCACGGTTCCAACTATTGAACGGATTCTTGACATAGAGGCCGCGGTTCGGGGCGAAGCTGTCGTAAGGAAGCGCCAGCATCTCCTCGAAGGGCGTCTGCCCCGCATAGCTCATGAAGAAAAAGCCGCCCGGCTTCAGCACCCGGCGCAGTTCCACGGCCCATTGATGCCAGTTCTCGAACACCTGACTGAAGACCCCCACGGCGTAGATCAGGTCGAAGGACGAGTCCTCGAACGGCAAGCTGGGCACCTGCGACATCTGATAGAAGCGGAACGGCGGCGTCATGTTCTCCACCGCCCAGCGGATGCTGGTGCCGTCGATGTCGCAGCCCCAGAACTCGGCCGATTGCGCTTCCTGCGCGAAGTGCCGGATAACCCGCCCGATGCCGCAGCCGAAGTCGAGACAGCGCGTGCTCCGGAAGTCGAAGCCGGAGGGCAGGCAACGCGCGATCGTCTCCTTCACGCCGCGGCCGATCTCGTCGAAGCCTTCGAGCGACGGCGAACCGATACGGACCGACAGTTCCAAAGGGGGCAGAGGCAATCCACCATCCGGCTGGGCGTCGTTCGGAGGATTCAGGGCGAAGTGGACATGGTCGATAGACGACCGCAGGTTCTCGACGTCAGGCAGCTGGCCCGAATGCGTGGCGGCCAGGAAGGAATCGAAGGCTTGGCCCTCGTCGAGCGCCGTGGGGGTCCGGCCCAGATCGCGGCCTTGCCGCAGGTAGTGAAGGATGGGGTTGGTTCCCGGCGCACCCGCCTCGGGACATTCGCCGAGATACCACAACACGTCGAAGTTCGGGCCGGGCCGGCGACCCTCCGCGGCGCCGACCGTAACGTAGTGAACGAGCGGCTCGATGCCGGCCGCCGCGACGTCCGGGTACTGCTCCAGGTACCATCCCGCGTCGAACAGGTTGCTGGCCCGGATCTCGGTCACCGCGGCGTCGACGGCCGCGTCGGCGCTTCGTGCCTGTTCGGCCTCGACCTCGTCACCTGCCCCGCGTCGCCGCAACCCTTGTCGCCCAAACATCATCTGTCCCCACCGGCCGGCCATAGCGAAACGGTCTCGCGCACCGCGAGCTTCGGTAGTTCCTTTCGGAGCCTACTGTTAATCCCATCCCGAGATCTCCGACAAGTGCGGGCCTCGACCTCGAACGAGGTGCCGGGCATACGGTCCCGGCCTGGGCGACGACCGATCCCTCGACAGCCACGCGTCTTGGATCGGGAAGGGGCGGCGAGAGGGAGCTTCGCCCCACTCCGTCCGTCGTCAGGCCGCGACCCCACCTTGAACTTCGGACTTCGTCGGCTCCGGTGTCGCCGGGGTCGGCAGCGCTTCGGGCGCACCCAAACGGGGCCCCTCGGCCGACATCTCTCTCGGCAGCGGTCGAGGGCGCAGCCGCATCTCGTCCAGGTCGTTGCTGCGGCTCACTTGCTCTTTCGGGGTCGTCCAGACGAAAGCGTCGAGCCCGCCCGTGACGGGCGACACAGGCGCCCAATCATCGGACACGACCCCGTCCGCCACCCAGGCCGGGTCGCGCGGAGCCCGCGCGGCCCGTTGCAGCCACTCGAACAATGTGCCGGTCTCACCATGTTCGGCTTCCTCGATCTCGGCCATGAGCCGGCAGACCCTGACGGTGGGACGGGACCCGTCCTGTCCGTCGGCCAGAGGCTTCAACACGTCGCGCGCCCGGGCGAACTCCCGCGCTTCCAGGGCAGCATGGGCCACCGCCATCAGGCTTTCCGGATGATGTGGCGCCAGATTGGCCAGCGCCTCGGCCCGGGCCAGCCTGTCGGCGGCCGCATCGCCGGTCCGGACCCCGACGTAGGCGTCGGCGAGGTCGGGATGGGGCGTCGCCGCATAGGCGGTCTCAAGGAGCTTCGAGGCGCGGCGAATATCGCCCTTGCGGGTGAGCAGCTTTCCGGCGAGCGCCGCGGCCGGCACCAGCGTCGGCGCGGCCTTGAGGGCGTCGCGCAGCAGGCTCAAGGCTTCGTCGGGATCGCGTTCGGTGATCTCGCGCGCCAGAGCGGTCTTGAGCACGGCGCGCTGGCGGTCGGCCGTGGCGCGATCGATCAGGCGTCCGCCTGCATTGCGCTCCACGGCGGTGAGGGCGCCGGCCCAGTCGCCTCGCTGCGCCCGATGTTCCAGCACGGCCTGCCCGGCCCAGGGCAGGGTAGCGAACTTCTGTGCCTCTTCGGCATAGGCGTAGGCAGCCTCGGGGTCGTTGCGGCGTTGGGCTTCGATATGGAGCCCGCGCAGCCCGAGGGCGCGTGTCTCGGGATGGTCGAGCATTTCGGCAAAGGCCCGCTCCGCCGCGTCCTGATCGCCCGCCGCCTGGGCGGTCTGTGCCTTCAAAAGCAATACCATCGGCTCGCGCTTGAGATAGCGGCTGGCCTCCGACGAATAGCGTTCGGCCGAGGCTTGATCTCCAGAGCCGATCGCCACCATGCCGCGCGACAGCGCCGAGAAACCGCGCTGGCGCCGTCGGGACCGTGACCCCACAGACAGCAGCGAGGGGATGCGGAACACGAAGCGGATGACCCCCCAGGCGAACGCCAGCACGGCGGCGGAGACCAACAGAACGAGGGACCCGACCAGGGTCGAACTCTGATAATCCCGGCCGCCGAACGTGACCAGCACGGTCCCGGGGTGGTCGGCCATCCAGACCACGCCGAGCGCCAGAACGACCACGACGGCGAAATAGATCAGCACGCGTATCATGGATGTCCCACTTTCATCGGATTGCGTCCCCGTCGGCACCACGGCAGGGTGCGTGGGGTTTTGACTCTCGTCGGAGCGGGCCGGCTCGCAGCCGGTTGGCCCGTGTCACCAAGGGCCAGGCGGCGATCGCCCGCTTCGCCGGCCGGTCAGCTCTTGACCCTGCCGAGCGTCGCGATGGCGCGCCCGACGAGAGACTGCGCCGCGGCGGCAGCATCCACCTCCCCACGGGCCGAGGACGCCCAGTCACGCGACGGGTCCTTGCCGGTGTCGGGCAGCCTGTCCCAGGCGGCGAGAGCGGTCGCGACGTCGCCGGCCGCGAGCGCGGCGTCGACCTGCGAAACGATCGCCTCAGGGTCGTCGCCCTGCACCGCTCCGACCCGCCGCACCCGCACGAGCGCACGGGCATTGGCGGCCAGGCGGTCGAGGGCACCGCCCGCCTCGGGCGGCTTCACGGCCGCCAAGACGTCGCCCTGCACGGCGTCCCAGCCGTCCTTCAGGGTCGCCGGCGTTGGGGCGCCCTGGGTGGCCATGGGCGACAGCTTGGCGATCGTCTCGGGTTCGGCGCCGAGCGCCTTCAGGGCATCGAGCTCTTTGCCGTAGGGCCGGCCATCCAGGATGGCGCTCTGGACAGCCTGGCCCACCAAGGCGATCGGCGTCGCCTTAGTCTCGTCGGCACTGCCGACCGCGCGGGCTTCGGTCAACCGGCCCCCGTCCTTCGGCGCCGCCAGTTGGCTCTCGACAGCGCCGACCCGCCCGTCGAGCGCGGCGATGGCGGTCTGCAGCGGCGCAAGATCGACCTTCGGCAGGTTCGTCACGGCGGACCGCAGCCTGGTGGTCTGGGCGGCCTCGTCGTCCACCTTGGCTTCCACGCCGTTCATGCGGACATCGAGGCCGTTCATACGAGCATCGAAACCGTTGATCTTTCCGTCCACCCCATTGACCTTGGCGTCGAAGCCGTTGAGCCGCGCGTCCGAGCCGTTGAGCTTGTTGTCAACCGCCGTGATCCGGCCGTCCAGCGCCGCAACCTGGGCATCGACCGGGCCGAAATCGGGCGCGATCGGCTTCGACAGGTCGGCCACCACCTTGGCGGTCCGGCCCTGGTCGCCCACCAGGGCGCCCAGGCGCGTATCGAGATCGTCGACCTTGGCGGCCAGAGCCACAACCCCAGCGAGCGTCGCGAAGGCCGACGTCGTCGGTGGGGCCGTATCGGCCGCAGGGGGTGCGTTGGCTGGCGCGGCCGCTTTGGCGGCCGCCGAAACTCCGTCGGCGTCGGCCTTGGCGGCTTCCGCCTGCTGGGCCACGGCTTCGAGACGCGTCGTCAACCCGGCCACCGTCTCGGCGAGACCGGAGCGCTCCGTATCGGCGACTGCCACACGCTTGTCGAGCGCCGCCACATCGGCCTGGAGCTGGCCTTGCGATCGGGCCGGATCGGGCCGTGCCTCCAGGGCCGCGACCTTAGCCTTGAGGTCGGCCACGCTCGCAGCCGTTTGGTCCCGGCCGCTCCGCTGCGGTTCGGAATAGAGCAGCCAGCCGATCCCGCCGAGCAGAAGGAGGCAAGCGGCACCCAGCACGCCTGTCAGCCTGCCGGCGCCAGACCGGGTCGCCGGTGACGCCGCGGTCACCGGCTTCTCCGACACGGTCTGCGGGATGTCCTCGTCGGTCGACGGGGGCACCGGGCCGCCGTGGCTTTCCGGCGTGACCGCATCGTGCATGTTGCCGTCGCCGACCGGACCTTCCGGCGAAACCTCGCGGGCACCGACCTCCGGGGCGAGGGTCGCCCGAGTGTCGGCGGGCCGATCCGATGGCCAGGGCGCCGTCGTCTCGGGCTCGACAGGGTCCTGCAACGTCCTCGATGCAGTCGGGTGGCGCGGCGGGGTATCGCGGAACGCGCTACCGAACAGCACCGGCTCTGCCGCCGACGTTCCTTCGGCTGCAGAGCCGGCGAATGGCTCGGGCTCACTGGACGCCGGATCGGGAGCGTCGTCCTGCCTGGAATCGCCGGCAGCAGCTGGTACTTCGGTCGCGGAAGCATCGATGATCGGTGGCTCGCGACGCTTCCTGCCGCCGCGCGAGCGGACATCGTTCGGCCCACGGTTCCCGTTTTCCGCCATTCCGATCCCTTTCTCGGCGTCCACCCCGCCGCGCCAAAGCACACCGCGTCGACGTCAACCTGCCCGAAGGTGCAAACGCCCCAACCGCGCATTCGGCACGGCTCATAAGATATTTTCACGACGCCGGCTTGCTCTAGCGCGCGGGCCTTAGCCGGTCAAAGCCCGGCGGCATCGACCGACGCCGCCGGGCTTGCCAAGCCACTCTGCGTCCCTCACGTCAGATGTGAACCAGGATCAGGAGTCGCACCATGGACAAGACTCGCAGACCGCGAGACCCTTTCTCGGCCGCCGAGGCGGTGTTCGGTAAGGCGCCTGCCCGGCCCGCCGCCGAGGCGCCCAAGATGCCGACGATCCCGGGCGCGCGACAGAGCGTGACGCTGCGCATCGACGAGGACGTGCTGGAGCACTTCCAGGCCGACGGGCCGGGTTGGCAGGACCGCATCAACGCGGCACTCAGGGTCGCGGCGGGGCTCTGACGGCCGTTCTCGCGGCTCGACGCCAGGACCGCCCTTACCGAACAGAGCGGCGCGAGCCGCAATGGGCCGACGGATGCGCGCCAATGCGCCGGGCCGGCCAGCGGATCCCTGCTCCCTCGAACCAAGAAGGTGAGAGCCATCGAACCGAGGTCGTTCCGCGCCACCGCCATCGGGGTCGGCGCGATCCTGCTCTGGGCCGCACTGGCACTGTTCACGGTGGCGGCACGCGGCCTGCCGCCTTTCGAACTGCTGGCCCTCAGTTTCGGGACTGCTTGCGGAGCGGGGCTCGGGATTCTGGGCGCACGAGGCCGGACCGGGCTCGCCGAGCTGCGACAGCCGGCGGCGCCCTGGCTCTTGGCCTTCTGCGGCCTGTTCTTCTATCACGCGCTCTACTTCTTCGCTCTCTCGGCCGCGCCGCCCGCGAGCGCGAGCCTCGTGGCCTATCTCTGGCCGCTGCTCATCGTGCTGATGTCGGCGTCGCGGCCGGGCGAGCACCTCCGGGCCCGCCATATCGGCGGTGCTGTGCTGGGCCTCGGCGGCACCGCCATGATCATCCTGGGGCCGCATGCCGACGGTCCGGCGCTCGGGCCGTCGGCCGTCACGGGCTTCGCGGCGGCGCTCGGCTGCGCCGTGGTGTGGTCGGGATACTCGGTGCTGAACCGCCGATACGCCGACGTGCCGAGCGGCATGCTGGTGGGGGTCTGCGGGGCCGTGGCCATGGCGGGCGGGCTCTGCCACGTTGTCCTCGAACCCACGGTCTGGCCGAATGCCGGCCAGGGAACCGCCATCGTCCTGCTCGGCCTCGGCCCGACCGGCCTCGCCTTTCTGGCCTGGGATCACGCCACCAAGCACGGCAGCCTCCCGGTGCTGGGCGCCCTGTCCTACCTGGCGCCGCTCGTCTCGACCCTGCTGCTGATCCTCGCCGGGCAGGCGAGCGCGGGTGGCATGCTGATCGCCGCGGCGGCGCTGATCATCGGGGGCGCCGTGCTGGCCACAGGGCTGCCGGCCCGGAGCGACACGATCGGCCGCCCATCGGAGGTCCTTCGCTGGGCGAAGGTCGTGGGCTGGCCGAAGATCAATCGCCGACGCTCTCGGCGCTGAACTCACCGGTGGTCTCGTCGAGGTCGATGAGGCGCATGGCGATGTCCGGCGCGGCCTCGTAGACCGACCCCTCCAGCATGGCGTCGCCACCGGCGTTGGCCCGGCCCATCACGACCCGGAACAGGCCGTCGCAGCGGTCCCGCGCCAGCACGAGATCGCGGATGCGCTCGCGATTGCCGCGCTTCGTGCGCCATGCCTCGAGGTCGGGATCGTCGAAGATGTCGTAGCGGACGCCGCCGGGCACGTGGCGCAGCTTGTCGTCCCAGAGCGTCACCACCACGGTGTTCTCGTCCTCGCTGTGGCCCGACCAGGCCCAGCGTTCGTTCTTCAGCGCGGCCCCGAGGGCCGCATAGGATTCGACTTTTCCGACCATGATCTCGCTTCGTGTTCTCGCAATCGAGGAGTGGTGTAGGCGCGTCGATCGCGAGGGATAGGACGATCAATGCGGCGCTTGATCTTGGATGTCCGGACCGAGCGTCGCATCCAACGACGCGGCATCGGCCTGTCGCTCCGTCAGGCCATCACGGCCTCGATCAGGAACGGCCCGGAGCGGCTCAGCGCATAGTCCAGCACCGAAAAGAACCCCTCGGCGCTTTCCACCGCAGCGCCTTCGACCCCCATGCCGTTGGCGAGCGCCACCCAGTCGAGCGCCGGGTCGTCGAGCTGCATCATGCGGCGGGCATTGTCGCCGAAGTGATTGACCCCGACGTTGCGCATCTCGTGCTGCAGGATGGCATAGGCCCGGTTGGAGTAGACGATCGTGACCACGTCGAGCTTCTCGCGCGCCTGGGTCCAGAGCCCCTGCAGCGTGTACAGGCCGGAGCCGTCGGCCTGCAGCGCCACGACTCTGCGGCCCGGGCAGGCCAGCGCGGCCCCGGCCGCGGCTCCGGGGCCGAAGCCGATCGCACCCCCGGTCAGCATGAGATAGTCGTGCGGCGGCGCGGACTTGAGCAGGTCGAAGATCTCACGGCCGGAGGTGATGGCTTCGTCGACCACGATGGCGCTCTCCGGCAGCAACAGCGCCACGGCGCGCGAGATCGCGGCATCGGTCAGCTCGCCGCCCGGCATGCCGTCGAGCGCGGGCACCGGGGGCGCCACGACGCTCGCCGGGGCGCCGAGCCGGTCCGCGACCGCCGCCAGGGCATCGCCCAGGGCCTCGCCGGGGGTGCCGAGCGTCAGCGTGCGCGACTCGGGTGGAAGCAGGCGGCTCGGCTTCCCGGGGTAGCCGAAGAACGCCACGGGCTCGCGGGCGCCGGCCAGGACGAGGATGTCGGTGTCGGCCAGCGCGGCCAAGGCGAGATCGATCGCGTAAGGGATCTTGAAGACCGGCACCCGGCCGCGGCCGGCCTCGATGCGGGCGATCGACACGGGTCCGAACAGCCTGGCGCCGGTGGCGGCCGCGATCCGCCCGGCAGCCTCGAGCGCCCCGGTGCGGGCGGCGGCATCGCCAAGCAGCAGCCCGGCCCGGGAGCCGGCCCGGCGCAGTGCCTCGGCGACCTCGCGGATGCGATCTTCGGGCACGGCGGCGGGCCTGGGTACCTCGAGCTTGGCACGGTCCTCCGGGGCGGCTTCCCCCCAAGCCGAATCGGCCGGCAGGATCAGGGTCGCCACACCGGGCGCCGCGCGGGCCGCCAGGATGGCGGCCTCGGCGGCCGCCGCGACGTCGTCGGGTCCGGTGGCGCGACGCAGCCAGTCCGACACAGGCCGGGCGAAGGAATCGATGTCGGTCGTCAGGGGCGCGTCGAACGGCAGATGGTAGGAGGCGTGATCGCCCACGATGTTGACGATCGGGGTGCGGGCGCGCCGCGCGTTGTGCAGGTTGGCGAGCCCGTTGGCGAGGCCCGGCCCGGTATGCAGCAGCGTGGCGGCGGGCTTGCCCGCCATGCGTCCGTAGCCGTCGGCCGCGGCCGTCACCACGCCCTCGAACAGCCCGAGAACGCAGCGCATCTCGGGCCGGCGATCGAGCGCCGCGACGAAATGCATCTCGGACGTGCCCGGATTGGCGAAGCAGACGTCGACATCATTGCCGAGCAGCGTATCGCAGAGTCGGTCTGCTCCGTTCATGCGCAAGCTCCTCGGGGCGGCGGCCAGCAGCCGCGATCGACAACGCTGTCGCGCCAGGATCGGCCTGTCGTCAACCGCATTTTGGCTTCCCGGCGGCAACCCTGACCCGCGTCGTGACCATGCCGGTTGCGTTTCGCCCGACCGACGCCGATGGTCGCCGGCATTCGGCGGGGAGCGGCAGCTTGGTGGTCCTCGGCCTCACGGGCTCGATCGGCATGGGAAAATCGACGACCGCCGGCATGTTCCGCGACGCGGGCGTGCCGGTGTTCGACGCCGACGCGGCCGTGCATGCACTGTACGACGGCGCCGCCGTACCGGCCGTCGAGGCGGCATTTCCTGACACCACGACGGGCGGCACGGTCGATCGCGAACTCCTGCGCCGGCGCGTGCTCGACGATGCCGGCGCGCTGCGGCGCCTGGAAGCCATCGTGCATCCGATGGTGCAGGCGGAGCGCGCCGCCTTTCTGCGGGCGGCCGAGCAGCATGGGGCGAGGCTCGCCGTGCTCGACATCCCCCTGCTGTTCGAGACCGGGGCGGACGGAGCTGTCGACGCCGTCGCGGTCGTGTCGGCTCCGGAAGCGGTGCAAAAGGCCCGGGTCATGGCTCGGCCCGGCATGACGGAGGCCCGGTTTTCGGCCATATTGGCCCGGCAGGTGCCGGACGCCGACAAGCGCGCCCGGGCCAGCTTCGTGATCGACACCGGCCAGGGACTCGAGCCCACGCGGGCCGAGGTTCGCCGCATCATCGCGGCCCTGTCGAAGGACGCGGGGCCGCCGTAGCTTAGGGATATCGATGCGCGAGATCGTTCTCGACACGGAAACCACGGGCCTCGATCCGGCGAAGGGCGACCGCCTGGTCGAGATCGCCGGGATCGAATTGATCAACTACATTCCAACTGGCAAGAGCTACCACGTCTTCATCAACCCCGAGCGCGACATGCCGGAGGACGCGTTCCGGGTGCATGGCCTCTCGGCCGCGTTCCTGGCCACGCACCCGGTCTTCGCGCTGCACGCCGACGACTTCCTGGAATTCGTGCGCGGCGCCCGGCTCGTCATTCACAACGCCGAATTCGACATCGGCTTCATCAACCACGAACTTGGGCGGCTGAAGAAGCCGATCGTCGCCATGGATGCGGTGATCGACACGCTGGCCATGGCGCGGCGGCGCCATCCGGGCGGGCCGAACTCGCTCGACGCGCTCTGCGCGCGCTACCGGATCGACACGTCGAAGCGCGTGAAACACGGCGCCATGGTCGATGTGGAGTTGCTGGCCGAGGTCTATGCCGAACTGCTGGGCGGCCGCCAGACCTCGCTCGGCCTCGGCACCCGCGTGGTCAACCTGCACAGGGACGCCGTGGTGGTTCCGCTGCGGCGACCGGCCCCCCTCCCCCCGGCGCTATCGGCTGCCGAGGAGGCCGCGCACGCAGCCTTCGTGGCGACGCTGGGACCGAAGGCGCTGTGGCTGAACTACGGGACCGCGGCGGCGGAGGCGAAGGTCGGATGAGACAACACGGCCTCGCCTAGAAATCACGCTTGAGGTTCAAGCGACCGTGATCGTTGGGAACTGTTGGATCCTCGGGCGTGGTCCATTGTCGTTCAGCATTCCTGGCTCGGGTCTCAGCTTCGCTCGCGACGTGGGGTGAACGGGCCGACAACGGCGGATCGTTCGCCGCCACTGCCGCGCCTTCGAGAGCGGAGATGAAGCCGGCAGCGATGATCAATCCTGTCCGATCATCACGCAAGGCGAACGCGAACGGCTTGTCCACGACGATCTCGGCGACATTCGCGTCTCGTATACCGTCCTGAAGCTCGAAGCCTCCGACCGTAACTGCGGCGATCTCGGCACCCTCTTCATCAAAACCTATATCAACAATCTGCTTGATCTGCGTAATTTTCAGTTTTTTTTGTGAGAAGTTCGGAAAAGGGCCGGCAGGCTCAAGTCCCAAAGACGTCAGAATCGACATTAGTTCTTCGCGAGACTCTGTTTTGAAACGAGGCAAGTCCAAGATGACGTGATCCCGGGGCGCGAAATCTTGTCCCGTGAGCCACGGGAGATGACTCTCAAACTGCTGGAAGTCCAGAGGCTTGTCTTTGGTGGTCAGAACGACCATCGAGAACCGACCCTGTCGAAAGGCAAGTGCCACCGCGATGAAGCGGTCATCCTCCCGGGGACCGGAAACTGCCAAGTCTAGAGTGCATCATGGTGGCGCGAATGCGCCGGCCGTCGGCGGTGTGAAAATCGCCCGGGGAGGTCTCACTTTTCTTGAACGAAGCGGCCCAGTTATCTTTGAAGTAGAGGGCGTTCAAAGCGATCATGACATCCAGAGGATCCACCCGATCCATGACATGATCGATCCTGCCATGGGTCGCATGCGCGGCCCATGCGTCAATGTCCGCGATGGCTCCCCCCGAGTGCAAGTCTTCCGTCGTGGTTTCCACGCCCGCATCTGACAGTCGCTTCAGAGCCTCGCCGGTAGGCGGCACGGAGCGATCGAACATGAGGCGGGTCGCGCTCGTGAGCGGGCCGTCCTCCAAGCCTCGCGCGGTCGCGGCACGGAGTGCGTCCACATCCTGCGACGCCGTCGTGCCGGGCTCAATTTGCAGCGTCTTACGGATCGCGGCGTGGAGAATGCCGCCGGCACCCAGGTCAACCGCGGCCAGCATGCCGGCGACGCTGGCGGGAGATACCGTGATGTTCTCGCCGGGCTTGTGCTTGGCGATGGCGCCGATCAGGGACTCGGCCAGTCGCAACTGACTGTCCAGGATGCGCGGGCCCGACGAGCGGTCGGGTTCGGCCGCCTGCGATGCCGGAACCACACCGAGGGCAGCGGTCAAGAACACCGCGGCGAACCATGTTGCGGGATCGGCTGATCGGCTGGACATCGAAGCGGCCCTCCCTGACTTGCCGCGCTTTCAACTTGTCAGATGCACATGGATGGCGAAAGCGTCGTTCTCGGTAAGGATGAATGGTCGACTTCAAAGTGGCGGCTCTTCGACAGGACTGCGCAAAAACGCAATCCGTCTCCCGATCTCGGTCGGCTCCGGCGCATTCGGGTTGGAGATCGAGCGGCTACGGGCCTCGATCGCCTCGATATCCAGGACACCCGTTTCGAGACCGGCATTCAGCCATGCCTTGTCTTTCTCGCGCCAAGCGCAGACCTTGGACAGGGCGATATCGTTCTTCTCCGGGCAGATGCACTCCACGCCGGCCAGATCGAGGCGGATCGCACGGGCCTCCCAGTCGTTCGGTAGGCAGGCCGTGCGATCGCCGACGCCGAGAGCGTAGTAGCCGAAGGCCAAGTCGAAGGGCGAGCCTCGCCGATGGTTCCATCGATCAAGTCCGAGATGCCATCCGCATCAGGCGCATCGCGGGGATAGACGTCGACCTCCCGGGTCAGCATCAGGTCGAGCGGGACGGTCTTCGACTGAGCGATGACCGCGCCGGTACCGATCATCACGAAAGACGTTCGACCCGTCACGCCCGTTGCAGCCCTGAGAAGATGGGCGATGGCGGCCTTCGTGAGCGTCTTCGCTTTCTCCGTCATCTGGCCGGGACCGGTTCGAGATCCCCCGGCAGCGGCACGCGGGCCTGCCTCAAGAGGCGCGTCCTGACCGGCCCCGGGAGCCCGCCGAAGGACGGCGCAGTCTGCCGCGCATAGTCGCCGCGCTCGGACCGCTCCGTCAATCGCGCGATGACCGTGCCCGAGCCTTCGTCCAACAGCGCAGACCACAACGCGTAGCCGTGCTTCTGATGAGGATCGTCCCGTGAGAACCGATCGAGGTGGCGGCGTGCGGATTTCAGGATTTCGGGGTCTTCCGCAATGCGACGAGCGTTCTCGCAAGCCACGAGGTAGCTGTAACGGTGATTGCGGTCGTAAAATCCGTCCTGCTCCATGACGCAGTCTCGCGTATCGCGACCTTCTCCCGCAAACGTAGGACAAGGGCGATGGTCCTCACCCGAAGATCGTGGCGCCCCCGTCGGCCGGGCCCACGGCGGCGCGGAACGGCGCGAAAAGCTCGCGGCCGACACCCCAGTGCGAGTCATTTAAATCGCAAGTCGCCGGCACGCGGGCGGTCCAGTCGGCCTCAGGCACCAGCACGTCGAGCCGGCCCGTCACGGCGTCGATCCGGACCGTGTCGCCGTCGCGGATCTTGGCGATGGTGCCGCCCTCCGCGGCTTCCGGCGTCACGTGGATGGCGGCCGGCACCTTGCCCGAGGCCCCTGACAGGCGCCCGTCCGTCACCAGAGCGACCTTGTGGCCGCGATCCTGCAGCACGCCAAGCGGCGGCATCAATTTGTGGAGTTCCGGCATGCCGTTCGCCTTCGGCCCCTGGAACCGCACGACCGCCACCATGTCGCCCGTGAGTTCGCCGGCCCTGAAGGCCTGCTGCAGGTCCTCCTGCGAATGGAAGACCCGAGCCGGTGCCTCGATGACGTGGCGCTCGGACGCGATCGCCGAAGTCTTCATGATGGCCCGGCCGAGAGCGCCGTGCAGCACCTTGAGGCCGCCCGTGGCGTGGAACGGCGCCGCCGTGCCGCGCAGCACCGTCTCGTCGCCGCTCCGCACGGGGCCGTCGCGCCAATCGAGCTGTCCGTCCGCGCCGAGCACCGGCTCGGCCGTATAGGCGTCGAGCCCCTGGCCCAAGACCGTCGTGACGTCGCGGTGCAGAAGCCCGCCGCCCAAAAGCTCCCGGATCACGAACGCCATGCCGCCGGCGGCATGAAAGTGGTTCACGTCGGCCTTGCCGTTGGGATAGACGCGAGTCAGCAGCGGCGTGACATCGGCGAGGTCGGAAAAATCCTGCCAGGTCAGCTTGATGCCGGCCGCCGCCGCCATGGCCACGATGTGCATCGTGTGGTTGGTCGAACCGCCGGTCGCGTGAAGCCCGACGATGCCGTTGGCGAAGACCCGCTCGTCGAGCATGCGGCCCATGGGCGTGTAATCGTTGCCGAGCGCCGTGATCGCCATGGCGCGGCGGGCCGCCTCGGTGGTGAGCGCGTCGCGCATCGGCGTGTTCGGGTTGACGAAGGAGGCACCGGGCAGGTGCAGCCCCATGATCTCCATCATCATCTGGTTGGTGTTGGCGGTGCCGTAGAACGTGCAGGTGCCGGGGCCGTGGTAGGATTCCGCTTCGGCCTCGAGCAGGGCCGCGCGGTCGACCTTGCCCTCGGCGAAGAGCTGCCGGATCTTGGCCTTGCGGTCGTTGGGCAGGCCCGACGTCATCGGCCCGGCCGGGATGAACACGGCCGGCAGATGGCCGAAGCTCAGCGCCCCGATCACCAGCCCGGGCACGATCTTGTCGCAGATGCCGAGATAGACGGCGGCGTCGAACGTCTGGTGAGACAGGGCGACGGCGGTGGCGAGCGCGATGACCTCGCGGGAGAAGAGCGACAGTTCCATGCCGGCCTCGCCCTGGGTGACGCCGTCGCACATGGCCGGCACGCCGCCCGCAACCTGGGCGACGCCGCCGGCCTCGCGCGCGGCGCGCCGGATCATCTCCGGGTAGGTCTCGTAGGGCTGGTGGGCCGACAGCATGTCGTTATAGGCCGTGACGATGGCCAGGTTGGCGCCCGTGCCGGAGCGAAGCATCGACTTGTCGCCGACCCCGCAGGCCGCGAAGCCATGGGCCTGGTTGGCGCAGCCGAGGCGCTGGCGGCGCGGCCCGGCCTCCCCGGCCTTCGCGATGCGGTCGAGGTAGCGCAGCCTCGTCTCGCGGCTGCGCTCGATGATCCGCTGGGTGACGTCGCCGAGGCGGGCATTGGGGGCGCTTCGGCCGTTGCGCGTCGTCATGGTGGTCCTCGTCGGCACACGGGCCGGACGGGCCGGCGCGTCGTGAGACATGCGGTGTAGCACGCCGGATCGCATCGGCAAGCCACGGGCCGAGACTCACCGATGGACGAGACCGGGAACGGCTGCGGCAGTGGTTCGTTGAGCCCCCGTGCAAGTGCTGCGCAACGGCAGCCGTCACAGGATGACTTCGCCATGAGCGACCCCCAGCAAGCCGCCACCAAGCCGACCGAGCCGGCCCATTACGACGAAGGTCGCCTTCCCAAGACGCCCTACCATCCCGTCCTGACCGGGCAGCCGGCGCTCGTCACCGGCGCCAACTCCGGGATCGGCGAGGCCGTGGCGCTCGGCCTCGCCCAGGCCGGTGCCGATGTCGCGATCAACTACGTGACCCACCCCGAGACGGCCGAGGACGTGGCGCACCGGATCGAGGGCTTCGGGCGCAAGGCTCTCGTGCTCAAGGCCGATGTCAGCAAGGAAGACGAGGTCGAGGCCATGTATGCGGCCGCCATCAAGGAGTTCGGCACGCTGCATATCTCGGTCAGCAACGCCGGGCTGCAGCGCGATGCGGCGCTCCATACGATGACGCTGGAGCAGTGGAACACCGTCATCGGCGTGAACCTGACGGGACAGTTCCTGTGCAATCGCGCCGCCGCCCGTGAGTTCCTGAAGCGCGGCGTCGTGAAATCCGTGTCGCAGGCGGCCGGCAAGATGATCTGCATGAGCTCGGTCCACCAGCAGATCCCCTGGGCCGGCCACGTCAACTATGCGGCCTCGAAAGGCGGCATCTTGATGATGATGCAAAGCATGGCGCAGGAACTCGCGCCGCATTTCATCCGGGTCAACAGCATCGCGCCCGGCGCAATCCGCACGCCCATCAACACGGCGGCCTGGAACACGCCGCAGGCCTATTCCGATCTCATGACGCTGGTGCCCTACAAGCGCATCGGCGAGCCCGACGACATCGCCCAGGCGGCGGTGTGGCTGACCTCCGACTCGGCCGATTACGTGACCGGGGCGACGCTCTTCGTGGATGGCGGCATGACGCTCTACCCGGGCTTCGCAACAGGCGGCTGAACGCGAAAGGCCCCGGAGCCATGACCGCCGGGGCCTTTATGTGGATGCAAGAGGGAAGCGCAGAAACTGTCCGATGACGGTCAGGCTATTCCTCGTCCTTCTTCTTCTGCGCCTGCTGCTGCATGTACCGTGCGCTCGAATCGTCGATCTTCTCCTCGGGCGCCTCGGTCGTGGCTTTCACCGACTTCGACGCCTTCATGTAACCCTTGGGCGGTTGCGTGAGATACTCGCGCTCCGGCTCCTGGCCCGCCACCACTGCGTCGGACTTCTCGGGATTCAAGGCGCGATAGCGCTCCCCCTCGGCCTCCAGGACGTCGGGGTTCAGGACCATGCAGTTGCGGACCTTGCCGTCATTGCCGCATTCGTTGGGCCGCACCGGCTCGCCCTGTGCACGGCCTTTCAGCATCTCCGCCTTGGACAGTACCACGCCCTTGTCGTTGGAATTGCGGTCCAGCGTATGAGGTGCCCTCGCCTCTTCGGCCTCCTTCCGGTGCTTGAGGACGTCGGGATCCTGAGGCCAGGCCGCAGTGCGTGCGGCGCCGCCCGTCACCGGCTTCGGCAACGCGCCGCCCGGCGGCAACACCAGCGGCGGCCGCTCACGATATTCGATGTCGGGGGTCTTGTCGGTCGATATAACGCCGACGGCGCCCAGCACCGAGGAGAAGACATTGGCGTAGCCGTCGTCCGCGGCCCGCGCGGAGGACCCGGCCGCGAACGACAGACCGAGCAGGCTCGCGGCCACGAGAGCACCCTTGCGAGCAGCCAGCGATCCGGTCATGAACAACTCCGCGTGCGGTCTCGACAGGGACGACCGAGAACTCAACTATGCTGGGATGATCGCGGCAATTTATGGGCGTCTGCCGCGGAACGCGGCACGACCCACTCCACCAGAAGTAGCGCCACGCCGGCCACGATGGCGCAATCGGCACCGTTGAAGACGTACCAGCGGAAGGATCCGGCGTGGAGGAACACGAAATCCACCACGGCGCCGTAGGCGAAGCGGTCGACGAGGTTGCCGGCGGCGCCGCCGATCAGCAGGCCGAGCGCCAGGCCGGTCAGGGTCGTGGTGGTGCGATACAGCCACCCCGCGAGCAGCATGATGGCGGCCAGCGTGGCGGCGATCAGGAGATAGCGGCCCGTGTCGCTCTCGGCGGTCAGGAGCGAGTACGAGATACCCCGGTTCCAGGCCAGCACGAGGTCGAAGCCCGGCGTGACCTCGAACGGCTGGCGCCGCGCGAGGTCGAAGCCGCGCAACAGCCAGAGCTTCGATGCCTGGTCGACCACGAGCGTGAGCACCGCGACCGCGACCGCCAGGGTGCGGATGCGGTTCACCCGAGGCGTCCCGCCTGCTTCAGTTCGCGCAAGGCCTGGGCGTCGCGCGGCGTCACGTCCGGGAACTCGGGGTCGCTGCCGACCAGGTGAGAAATCCTCCAGGAGCGGGCGCATTTGCGGCCTTCGGCCCGGCGCGGCACCACCGCGATCCCCGGGACGTCGGGCAACCGATAGGCCTCGGCTGGTCCCTCGCCGTCCACGATCGCGACGTCGGACGTGATGCAGACTTCGGCGAAGTCGATGCTCTGCAGCAAGGCGGCAAGGGCTGGATCGGCCACGAACACCGTCGGCGCCGCTTCGAGCGACGAACCCATGCGCTTGCCGGCCCGCTCCAGTTCGAGCGCGCCCGTGACGACGCGCCGGGCACCGCGGATCTCGCGCCAGCGCGTCGCCAGCGCCGCGTCGAACCAGGCTTCGGGCGTCTCGGGGAAGAGCTGGAGGTGGACCGAGCCCGCGTCCGACGGATGGCGGGCCAGCCAGGCCTCCTCGGCCGTGAAGCTGAGGATCGGGGCCAGCCAGACCGCGACGCAGTCGAAAATGGCGTCGATGACGGTCAGCGCGCCGCGCCGCGTCACGCTGGAGAGCGGATCGCAGTAGAGCGCGTCCTTGCGGACATCGAAATAGAAGGCCGACAGGTCGCCCGTCATGAACGAGCCCAGGGCGGCCAGGATGCGGGTGTAGTCGAAGCCCGCGTAATCGGCCCGCACGGTGCGGTCGAGCTCGCTGAGCCTGTGCAGCACGAAGCGCTCGAGTTCCGGTAGATCGGCATAGGGCACGACCTCCCCGAGCCGAGCGTGGGACAGGGTGCCCAGCATCCAGCGCAGCGTGTTGCGCCATTTCTTGTAGGTCTCGACCGTGGTGTTGAGCACGGTCTTGCCGAGTCGCTGGTCATCGGCGTAATTGGCGCCCGCCACCCAGAGCCGGAGGATGTCGGCGCCCGAGGCCTTGATGACGTCCTGGGGCGCCACGACGTTGCCGAGCGACTTCGACATCTTGCGCCCGTTCTCGTCGAGCGTGAAGCCGTGGGTCAGCACGGCGTCATAGGGCGCGCGGCCGCGGGTACCGCAGCTTTCCAGCAGCGAGGAATGGAACCAGCCGCGGTGCTGGTCCGAGCCCTCGAGATACATGACCTCGTCGCGGCCGCCGTCGGCGCGGCGGCGCAGGCCGGCGAACTGCGGGAAATGTTCCGGGTCCTCAAGCGTGAACGCGTGGGTGGACCCCGAATCGAACCAAACGTCGAGGATGTCGTCGACCTTGCGCCAGTCGTCAGCGGCGCGTTTTCCGAGGAAGCGCTCGCGGGCGCCCTCGGCGTACCAGGCGTCGGCTCCCTCCGCCTCGAAGGCCGCGAGGACACGCTGGTTCACGGCCTCGTCGACCAGGATCTCGGCCGAGCCGTCAGCCAGGTCGCGCACGAAGATGGCGATCGGCACGCCCCAGGCGCGCTGCCGCGACACCACCCAGTCGGGCCGGTTGGCGATCATTCCGGTGATGCGGTTCTGTCCGGCCGCCGGCACCCACTCGGTCTCGGCGATGGCCTGCAGCGCCACGCCGCGCAGGGTGTCCGGTGCGTTGGAGCCGTGCTGTGCACCCCGCAGGTGCGAGGCCGCGCCCGGCACCGCGAAGCGCTGGTCCATGGCGATGAACCATTGCGGCGTGTTGCGGAAGATGACGGGCTTCTTCGAGCGCCAGGAGTGCGGGTAGCTGTGCTTGAGCCGGCCCCGCGCCACCAGCGTGCCGGCCTCGGCCAATGCTGTGAAGACGGCCTCGTTGGCGTCGCCCTTGGCGCCCTTGTCGGTGAGCACGCGCCTGCCCTCGAAGCCCGGCGCGTCGGCCGTGAACGCACCGTCGGCGTCGACCGTGTAGGGGATGCGGGTGTCGATGTTCTGGGCCTGAAGATAGCGGGTCGACGAGAGCCACAGGTCAAAGTCCTCGCGCCCGTGGCCAGGGGCCGTGTGAACGAAGCCCGTGCCGGCCTCGTCGGTGACGTGGTCGCCGGGAAGAAGCGGGACGACGAAACCGTAACCCGGCAGGCTCTGGACGAAAGGATGCGCGCAGAGGCCGACCGACAGCGCCTCGGCCGACACCTCGCCGAGGCGCTCGTAGCTCTCGACGCGCGCGGCCCTGAACACACTGTCCGCCAGGCTATCGGCCAGCACGTAACGTCGGCCGACCTCGGCCCAATTCCCGTCGGGCGCCGCAGTGACCCGGAACAGCCCGTAGCTCACGCGCGGCGAGAAGGCGATCGCGCGATTGCCCGGCATGGTCCAGGGCGTCGTAGTCCAGATGACGACCGAAGCCGGGCGCATCTCGCCCCCGGTCGCATGCTTGAACGCCAGCGCGTTCCAACTCGCGGCGCGGTCGTCGAGCACGGCTCCCTCGCGCACCACGACCTGACACGGAAATGCCGCGTACACCGTGTCGCTCGTATAATCCTCGTACTCTACCTCGGCCTCGGCGAGCGCCGTCTTCTCGACCACGCTCCACATCACGGGCTTGGAGCCGCGGTAGAGCAGCCCGCTCGCGGCGAGCTTCATGATCTCGCGGGCGATCGTGGCTTCGGCGTGGAACGCCATAGTGGCATAGGGATGGTCCCAGTCGCCCACGATGCCGAGGCGCTTGAACTCCTCGCGCTGGACGTCGAGCCAGTGCTCGGCGAAGGCGCGGCACTGGCGGCGGAACTCCACCACCGGCACGGCATCCTTGTTGCGGCCCTGGCTCCGATATTCCTCCTCGATCTTCCATTCGATCGGCAGGCCGTGGCAGTCCCAGCCCGGCACGTAGTTCGAGTCGCGTCCCAGCATCTGCTGGGACTTCGTCACGAGGTCCTTGAGGATCTTGTTGAGCGCGTGGCCGATGTGGATGTTGCCGTTGGCATAGGGCGGGCCGTCGTGCAGGACGAATTTGGGCCGTCCCGCCGCCTTGGCCCGGAGCCTGCCGTAGAGGTCCATGGCGGCCCAGCGGGCCAGCAGTTCGGGTTCCTTGGCGGGCAAACCCGCCCGCATCGGAAAATCGGTGTGGGGCAGGAACAGCGTCTTGGCGTAGTCGAACCCGGCCGGCTCTGCGGCGGGTGGAGTGGCGTTATTCATGGGGTGAACCGGGATCTGGCGCAGCGGGACGGCGGTCCCGGCGCTGCGCATCGAAAGGGGAGGCTTCGAGCGGCGCCGGTCAGGCGCCGAATGCCGTGCGGGGCGAGCGGACTCGAGCGCCGCACGGGCCGATAATGCTGGTGAACCGCGCCCTCGTCGTCATCCGGGCTCGATAGCAGGGCGACCCCCGAATTGAAAGCGTCCCAATATCTTCGTCAAGTTTCGTCCGACCCTGTAACCGAATGGCCTGATCGAGCGTTCTCCGGTCGGGCTCCCGCGAGCCACCGCGGCACCCCCCCGAGTCAGCGTAATCATGCCCGTCCGGGCGGCTTTCGGCCGTGCCAGAGGCGGGCCTTCAGGAGTTAGAGCCTGATGGAGAACAATGTCCTGCCTCAGACGTGGAACACGTTCAGGCATCGCGACGAAACGGGTTTACGGTGCGCCGTCCCGGCCGACACGGCCGTTCCACGCTTCCTGTTTGCCGGCGCATGGGATTACAGCGGTCAGCATCCCGAGATGCGTACGCTGTCCGGCTACCGGAACACGATCGCCCGCCAATCCGTGCGGATGAACGGCTTCTACCTCTTCCAGATCGTCGCGTCCGAAGCACAGGCCGACAGACCCCGCTGAAGGCGCTTGCCGCGAGAGATGTGAGTCTCGCCGCCGAACCGTTCGCCACAGAATCACCGCCAACACAGCGTCGGATTGGGCTTCGGACCACACGACCTTGGATGCGGAAGAACCAGTAGCGGATGCAGCGCCCCTTCATCATCCTGGCGGTCGGCGTGACGGCGGCCGCGCTGCTTCTGGCAGCCGCCGCGGCCTTCTGGTACGAGCGGCCGGCCAAGCTAACGGTGGCGATCTCGGCCGCCGACGCCGACGATTACGCGTTGATGGGAGCGGCCTCCCAGCTGCTGAAGTTCGGCAGGAACACGGTCCGGCTCCAGATCCACGAGGTCGCCGGCGCGGCCGCGGCTTCGGCCGAGGTCGACGAGGGCAAGGCCGACCTCGCCGTGATCCGAACCGATGTCGCCACGCCCAACAATGCCCAGACCGTGGTGATCCTGCATCGCGACGCGGCCCTGCTGGTGGCGCCCGGCGCGGGCGGGGTGCACGAGATGGGCGATCTCGTAGGCCGTACGGTCGGGATCGTGCATCGTGGCCCGGGCAACGAACAATTGCTCGCGACCGCGCTCGCCCAGTACGACATCGCGGGCGACGCCGTGAAGCTCGTCGCCCTGACGCCAGGAGCCGTGGCCGAGGCCGTCGCTTCCAAGGCCGTGGACGCGGTGCTGGCCGTCGACGTGATCTCAAGCCCGCGCCTCCGCGACATCGTCAAGGCGGTCGGCACCGATGGAGGCCCCCCGGTCTTCCTTCCGATCGCCGAAGCCGACGCGATCGCGCAGCGCTCACCCTCTTACGAGAAGCTCGAGGTGGTGCGTGGTGCCTTCGGCGGTACGCCGCCACGTCCGACCGAGGAATACGATACGCTCGCCGTCACGCATCGTCTGGTCGCCAACGAGAACGTCGACCAGAACCTCATCTCGGATCTCACGCGCTTCTTTCTCACGGAAAAGCTGCAACTGGCCACGACGGTGCCGATCGGGCGGCAGATCGAAGCGCCGTCGACCGACAAGGGTGCGCCCATGCCGGTCCACGCCGGGACCGCAGCCTATATCGACGACGACGAGCAGACTTTCTTCGATAAATACAGCGACATGATCTACATCGGCGCCATGTTGGTGGGCGTGCTGGCTTCCGGCGCCACGGCGGTCCTAGGGCGCATGAACGGGCGGCGTGCGGCGTCGCTCGAAGGGGCCTTGAGCCGTCTCGTGAACCTGTTGAGCCTGGCCCGCACGGCCCCTTCCGGCGCTGCATTGGATGAACTGCAGCAAGAGGCCGACGCCTTGCTGGCCTCGGCGCTCGACACGGCATCGGCGGGCAGCGGCGAGGACCGGCGGCTCTCGGCCTTCGGCCTCGCGCTCGAAGAGGTGAGGGCCGCGGTCCGCGACCGCCGGGTGCAGCTCGCCGGACATCAAAGCCAAGCCCTGAACGCGCCGCCGCTGCCGGTCCGGACGGCTGCCGAATGAGGCAGCCGCCGCGGGATGTCGAGGACCGTGGCTGACCCTCACGGGGGATCAGGCTCACTCGAGGCGCCCTGCCCGTCCGGGCTCGGCTGCATCGGGCTATGAGGGTTTCCAAAGGGGCACCGATCGCGTAATGAGGGGTGGCTCACGGGCGGTAACAGGCCCGGTCGCACAGGTGCTGCATCGTTCCTATCTATCGGACGGTGCCATCAGCGACGGCGCGCCAACGACGATCCCCTCGAGATCAGCCCCTCCGCCGCCGGTGGAGGGCTGGTCCTCCCTGTGTTCCCGCCATCCCGGGCCGCCTCGGCGCGCCGGCCTGTGCCCGACAACGCCCGACGAGACCCATGAAGCTCCGCAACATCGCCATCATCGCCCACGTCGACCACGGCAAGACCACGCTGGTCGACAAGCTGCTCCAGCAGGCAGGCTCGTTCCGTGAGAACCAGCGCGTCGCCGAACGCGTCATGGACTCGAGCGACCTCGAGAAGGAGCGCGGGATCACGATCCTGGCCAAGGTCACGTCGGTGGTCTGGAACGACACCCGTATCAACATCGTCGACACGCCCGGCCACGCCGATTTCGGCGGCGAGGTCGAGCGCATCCTGTCGATGGTGGACGGGGTGATCGTGCTGGTCGACGCCGCCGAGGGTCCCATGCCACAGACCAAGTTCGTGGTCGGCAAGGCGCTGAAGCTCGGCCTGCGGCCCATCGTGGCCATCAACAAGGTCGACCGCCCGGACGCGCGCGTCCAGGAGGTCATCAACGACGTGTTCGACCTCTTTGCGGCGCTCGACGCCAGCGACGACCAGCTCGACTTTCCCGTGCTCTACGGATCCGGCCGCCACGGCTGGATGGCCGAGAAGCCCGAAGGCCCGCAGGACAACCTGGCGCCGCTGTTCGAACTCGTGCTGCGCCATGTGCCGGAGCCGAACGTCGAGGACGGCGCGTTCCGCATGCTAGGCACGTTGCTCGAGGCTAATCCCTATCTCGGCCGCTTGATCACGGGCCGCATCCAGTCGGGCAGCGTCAAGCCCAACCAGAACGTCAAGGTGCTGGACGCCGCCGGCAACGTGGTCGAGACCGGCCGGGTCTCCAAGATCCTGGCGTTCCGCGGCATCGAGCGGACGCCGATCGACCTCGCCGAGGCCGGCGACATCGTGGCCATCGCGGGCCTGACCAAGTTCAACGTCGCCGACACGCTCTGCGTGCCGGAGGTGACGGAAGCACTCCAGGCGCAGCCGATCGACCCGCCGACCCTGGCGATGACGTTCCTGGTCAACGACAGCCCTCTGGCCGGCACCGAGGGCGACAAGGTGACGAGCCGCGTCATCCGCGAACGCCTTTACAAGGAGGCCGAGGGCAATGTGGCGCTGAAGGTCTCGGATTCGTCCCTGACGGACAGCTACGTCGTGGCGGGCCGGGGCGAATTGCAACTCGCCATCCTGATCGAGACCATGCGCCGCGAGGGCTTCGAACTCGGCATCTCGCGGCCCCGGGTGGTGTTCCGGCAGGATGACGAGTCGGGCGAGCGGCTCGAGCCCATCGAGGAGGTCGTGATCGACGTCGACGAGGAGCACTCGGGCATCGTCGTGCAGAAGATGTCGGAGCGCAAGGCCGAGATGCTGGAAATGCGGCCCTCGGGCGGTCATCGCCTGCGGCTCGTGTTCCACGCACCGACCCGCGGCCTCATCGGCTACCAGGGCGAGCTGATGACCGACACCAAGGGCACGGCCATCATGAACCGGCTGTTCCATGCCTATTCGCCCTGGAAGGGCGAGGTGGCGGGCCGCCGCAACGGCGTGCTCCTGTCCACCGACTCCGGCGAGGCCGTGGCCTATGCGATGTGGAACCTCGAGGACCGCGGCCCGATGATGATCGAGCCCGGCTGGAAGGTCTATCAGGGCATGATCATCGGCGAGCACACCCGCGACAACGACCTCGAAGTCAACGTGCTCAAGGGCAAGAAGCTGACCAACATCCGGGCGGCCGGCAAGGACGAGGCGGTGCGCCTCACCCCGCCGATCCGCATGACGCTGGAGAAGGCGCTGGCCTATATCGAGGACGACGAACTCGTCGAGGTGACGCCGAAGTCGATCCGCCTGCGCAAGACCAGGCTCGACCCCAACGAGCGCAAGCGGGCCGAGCGGGCCAAGGACACAGCGGCCTGAACGAACCGAGGGCGGCCTTGCGCACGCCCTCGGTTCGCTCAGGGTCAGGTCCGACGGTGTGCCGCCACCTCCATCGTATCGCCGAGCCGGGCCAGAAGCTGGGCCTGCAACATCAAGGTGCGCTTGACACGATCAATCGTCGAGGCGATCTCACGGTCGTGGGCGTCGAGCTTGCCGCAGGCGTCCTCCCAGCCACGGTTCCCCCCGAGGCACCGCGCCACCGCGTCGCGGGTTTCTCTGAGCCGCGTCAGGTAGGCTTCGGCGTTGCGTTGCTCGGCGCGCTGCTCATCGAGCACTGCGGCAAGCTTGTCGGCTTCGGACCGCTTGAAGACGGCTTGCAATCTACGAAACATCAGGCCTCCTGGGTTCGAGATCGGTGGCACCCTTGCCCGCCTGTGATCTCCGTCGATCGACGGGGCGATGGTGCCGAGTTCAATAAGGCGCCTCGAACGTGGTATCCTTGCGGCCGCGGGGTGGCTCGACCGCAAGGCCCCTTCTGGGTCGCGGCGATCCGGACTGCTCGCGGCGCCTGTCCTCGCGCCATTCTGCGGGCTGCTCCTCATGATGCTCGACCTCGTCCTCCGACGTGCCGACCTCGGCGACGGCAACGGCCCGAGCGACATCGGCATTGCCGGCACCCGCATCGCGGCGATCGGTCGCGACCTCCCCTGCGAAGCCGCCGAGATCGACCTCGGTGGCCGGCTGGTGCTGCCGGGCCTCGTCGACACCCACATCCACCTCGACAAGTCCTGCCTCGACACACGTTGCGCCTGCGGCTCGGGCAGCCTCGCCGAGGCAGTGGAGAGCGTAGCGCAGGCCAAGCGTGGCTTCACCGAGGAGGACGTCTACGGTCGCGCCAGCCGCACGCTCGAAATGGCAGTGCGCCACGGCACCAATCGCATGCGGACCCACGTCGAGGTCGACCCGCGCGTGGGGCTGACGAGCCTCAGGGCGATGCACCGCCTCAAGCGCGATCACGCCTGGGCCATCGACCTCCAGCTCTGTGTCTTCCCGCAGGAAGGGCTGCTCGACGATCCCGGCTGCGATTCCGTGCTGGTGGAGGCGCTCGACCTCGGCGCCGACCTCATCGGGGGCGCCCCCTACATCGACCGCGACAGCCACGGGCAGATCGCCCGCATCTTCGACCTTGCGCAGCAGCGCGACCTCGACGTCGACCTGCACCTCGACTTCTCGCTAGATGCCGGCGTGCTCGATGTCGACGAGGTCTGCCGGCAGACCGAGGTGCGGGGTTTCGGCGGACGCGTCGCCATCGGCCATGTCACGAAGCTGTCGGCTCTGCCAGCACAGCGGCTCGATCGCTATGCCCGCCGCCTCGCCGATGCCGGCGTGGCCGTGACGGTGCTGCCCGCCACCGACTTGTTCCTGATGGGGCGCGGTGCGGAATACGATGTTCCGCGCGGTGTGGCACCGGCCCATCGTCTGGTGCGCGCCGGCGTGACTTGCTCGGTCGCCACCAACAACGTCCGCAATCCGTTCACGCCCTACGGCGACGGTTCGCTGGTCCGCATGGCGAACCTCTTCGCCAACGTGGCGCAACTCGGCAGCGAGGACGATCTCGCCGCCTGCCTCGACCTCGTCACGCGTGGGGCGGCACGGCTGATGCGTCTCGACGAGTACGGGATCGCAGTCGGCGGCCCCGCCACGCTGATCGCCTTCGATGCCGAAAGCCGCGCCGATATCGTGGCCGGCATCATCCAGCCCGAGATCGGCTTCAAGGACGGACGGCAGACCTTCGAGCACCCACCGGCTCGGCTCCTGGCGCCCGGGGCACCACGCGACGTGGGCGCCAGACGGTCCTGATGGAACGGGTCGCGTGGACGCGGCCGGGTGTCGATCGGTACGGAGCGGACACGCAGCGCAGAGCGCGGCTGGCGCTGCCCCGCCCCGATCTCGCCCTGTTGGTGGCGGCCAAGAACGACGGCCGGAAGCGTTCTCCGCCCGGGCTTGCCGTCCGAACCATGCCAGATCGGGCCAAGAGCCGGACCGCAGCCAATCAGCGATGTGACGCCTGGGCCTGTTGCGATTCCTTGATCGCGGCGTCGTGATACCAGCCGCTGCCGAACTCGACTTCGCTCGCGAGCCGCTCGGGCGAAGCGACGACGATGCTGTCGCGGGCCGCAGGGCGCGGGCGGCTTTCGCCTTCCTCAGCGGGTGCGCGTTGAAGGTGACTGTCCATGATCGTTCCTCCTCATGCAGAATTGGCTGGGCAGACACACGCCGACCAACGGACTGCATATTACACGAGTCTTATGCCTAGCGAAACATCATTTACAGCCTAAATCTTAGGCATTCTGCCGCAAAGAACATCAATCTCGTTCATGTGACTTGCCGCTTCTCCAGCTTGCGGGCGAGCGTGCGACGATGCATCCCGAGGCGTCGCGCCGCCTCCGAGATGTTGAAACCGGTCTCGGCCAGCACCTCGTGGATGCGCTCCCACTCCAGCGTCTTGATGGAGGTCGGGCGCTCGCTCAGCGGGACCTTGGGGTTGCCTGCGGCTTTGCCGAACGCCGCCTCGATATCGTCGGTGTTGGCGGGCTTCGCCAGATAATGGCAGGCGCCGAGCTTGATGGCTTCGACCGCCGTGGCGATGCTGGCGAAGCCTGTCAGCACGACGATGAGCATCGCAGGATCGTGCGCGTGCAGCGTTTCCAGGCACGCAAGGCCCGAGGCGCCGCCGAGCTTGAGGTCGACGACCGCGAAACCGGGCGATCGGTTCCGCAGCAATGTCTGGAGGCCGTCGAGCGTCGCCGCCGTCACCACCTCGTAGCCTCGCCGTTCGAAGGAACGCTTCAAGGTTCTGGTGAAAGCCTCGTCGTCGTCCACGACCGCGAGGAGACGGTCATCCCCCATGCGGCCTCCGCACCGTGATGGCGAGAGCCGCGAGCGGCAGTTCCATCGTCACGATCGCACCGCCTTCAGGCCGGTTCGCAGCCTCGACCCGACCGCCGAGTTTGCGCAGCACGTTGACGACGAAGAACAATCCGAGGCCCCGTCCCTGCTGTCCCTTGCTGGACCGGTAGGGCTTTCCGATCCGCTCCGCCATGCCGGGCGCGAAGCCGGGTCCGAGGTCCGTGACTGCGAGGACCAGCATCTCCCACTCGCGGGTGGCCTCGAAGCCGATCCAGCAGGGCGACGCCTCGACGGCGTTGTCGAGCACGTTGAACACCACCTGCTTCAGCGCCGAATCCGATGCAATCGCCAGGTCTTCGGCGATGGCGCCGTCGTAGGACAGGTTGGCCGACGGATGGACGTCCCGCCACTCTTCGACGAGATCGTCGAGGAAATCGTGCAGAGTCGTGACGGTTGCGGATTCCCCGCGCGCTTCGCCGGCCGACAGCAGCGTGCCGGTGACGATCGCCTTGCACCGCCGGACCTGGGCCTCCATGGCGTCGATCTCCGCGCAGAGTTCGGCGTCCGACGTCAGGGCCGGCATGCGCCGCCAGTCACCGAGGATCACCGACAGGGTCGCCAGCGGCGTGCCGAGTTCGTGGGCGGCGCCGGACGCGAGAAGGCCCATCCTGACGATGTGATCCTCCTCGGCAGCCTGCTGGCGCAGGTCGGCCAAACGGGCGTCGCGCTCGCGCAGGTTCCTGTTGATGCGCGTCACGAAGACCGCCAGCAGGGCGGCGTCGAGCGCGAAACAGACAAGGAGCCCGCCGATCCTGAGCTCGAGCAGCGCGGCGTCGGTGAAGCCCGGCAGATCGAGCGGACGATACGCCACGGTCAGCCCGGCGAAGCAAAGGCCCGTCAGCGCCACCATGGCCCAGATCGGCCAGGCCTCGAGCAGGACCGCGCCGAGCGTCACCTGCAGCAGGTAGAGAAACGCGAAGGGATTCGTGGCACCCCCGGTCAGAGCCAATTGCGTGGTCAGGGCCGCGACGTCGAACAGCAGCGCGGCGAAGAGTTCGGCATTGGTCACGGCCACGCGGGTTCGCAGCCGCAGCAAGCTGCCGAGATTGAGCGTCACCAGGGCGGCCAGCACGGCCGCCATGGTGCCGATCGGAAGGGTGGCGCCGAAGCCCGCCGCCACGGCCAGCATCGTGAGGATCTGGCCACCGACCGCGATCCAACGGAGCTGGATCAGCAGCAGGAGGTTCTTGCGGCCGGTCGCATCCTCGGCGGTCGGCAGACCGGCGTTCGCAAGCGGCGCCAAGCCGATGCGCCGCACGAACCGGCCGAGGCCGGTCCCGCGGATCGAACCGGTTCGAGCCTCCGCGGTCATTGCGACCGAGAGCCGATCGGGCGGACCGTCGATTCCCCCAGGCTGTCGCGCGGCGGCGGATCCGACAGGTTCTGGCCGGTGCCTCGCGAGCGCCGTTCGTCGCGCACCACCCAGATGGCCGCGCCGGCCAGCATGGCGGCGAGCCCATACCAGGTGAGCGCATAGACGAGGTGGTTGTTGGGGAAGGCGATCACGGTCAGCCCCCCGACCGGCCCACCGCCAGGGTTGGGGGTCGCATCGGCATCGATGAAGTAGGGTGCGACGGGCCCGAGCCCACGGGCCGCCGCGATGGCCGCGACGTCGCGCGAATACCAGCGGTCCCCCCGGGGATCGTTGCTGCGCAGGAAAGCTCCGCCGGGCTCGCTCAGCCGCAGCAGCCCCGTGACGGTGGTCCGGCCCGCGATGTCGCCGGCCCGCCGGGACGACGGATCGCGCCGCTCCGGAGGAACGAAGCCGCGGTTCACCAGCACCGTATAGCCGGCATCGGTGCGGAACGGGCTGAGGATCCAGAAGCCGCCGCCGAGGGCCGTCACGGCCTGAACCGGCGTCTCACGGTCGTCGAGGAAGGTTCCGGAAACCGTGACGTGCCGGTATTGGTCGGCCTCGGCGCTGAATTCACCCCAAGCCGCGAGACTGGGAGGAGCGGTGGGTGCCGCGTGGACCCGCTGCTCGACGCCTGCGATGAGATCGAGCTTCCAGGACAGGCGGTCAAGCTGCCAGGTGCCGAGCCCGACCAGCACTGCGAAGATCAGAACCACACCGGCCCCGATCACCGCCACGGCGGCGGACGAGCGCCGGCGCGGAACCTCGGCCTCCGCCCCGGCACCGCTCGCCCGTTCGGCCGGGACGGGCATCAATGGACGGCACGGGGGTCATGCATGCCCGGCATGGGGGCGGCCCCCTGCATGTCCGGCATGTCGCCCCGCGACATGGGCATCATGTTGTTGTTCATGTGGTACATGACCCAGATCGTGCCCGACAGGGTGATGACCACCAGCACCACGGTGAAGATCATCGCCAGCATGGTCCAGCCGCCCTCGGATTTCGAATTCATGTGAAGGAAGTAGACCATGTGGACGAAGATCTGCACGACGCCGATCGCCATTACGGCTGCGGCTGCGACGCGCGAGTCGGCGATCACGTGGCCCATCACCAGCCAGAACGGCACCGCGGTGAGGACGACCGAGAGGAGAAAGCCCGTCAGGTAGCCCCGGAAGGACCCATGCCCGGCCTCGTGATGGTCGTGCAGGATCTCGACGTGGACGTCGGTGCTGTGGAAACTGGCGCTCATGGCAACACACTCACGAGGTAGACTACGGAGAAGACGCCGATCCAGATGACGTCGAGGAAGTGCCAGAACATGCTGAGGCACATCAACCGCCGCTTGTTCTCCGGAACGAGCCCGCGCCAGCCGACCTGGACCATCAGGGTGCTGAGCCAGATCAGGCCGACCGTCACGTGCAGGCCATGGGTACCGACCAGGGTGTAGAAGGAGGACAGGAAGGCGCTGCGCTGCGGCCCGGCCCCCTCCTGGATCAGATGGGCGAACTCGTTCAGTTCCAGACCCACGAAGGAGGCGCCGAAGAGGCCCGTCACGGCCATCCAGACCAGCATGGTGGCGCGACGCCCCTTCTCCATTTCCAGCATGGCGAAGCCATAGGTGATGGAGGAGCAGAGCAGCATCGACGTGTTCACCGCCACGGTGGGCAGATCGAACAGGTCGGCCGGAGCTGGCCCGGCCGCGTAGCTGCGGCCGAACACCCCGTAGCAGGCGAACAGGACCGCGAAGATGAGGCAGTCGCTCATCAGGTAGATCCAGAAGCCCAGCATGGTCCCGCCTTCGGCATGGCCATGCTCCTCCGTGACGTAGAAGTTCAGGTCGCCGTCCGGGACCGCCGCCTCGAGTGAACGCGTCATCGGCCGTCCCTCACGCCTGCCCGTCGAGCAACCGGCTACGCCGGTCCTCGATGCGGACCACCTCCTCGGCCGGAATGTAGAAATCCCGGTGGTAGTCGAAGGTATGGCCGATGGTGACGGCCAGGATGGCGACGAAGCTGAAGGCCGCGAGCCACCAGATGTACCAGATCATGGCGAAGCCGAAAGCCGTGGCGAGCCCCGCCAGCACGATGCCGGCGGCCGTGTTCTTGGGCATGTGGATCGGTCTGTAGCCGCCGAGAGGCCTGGCGTAACCACGCTTCTTCATGTCGGTCCAGGCGTCCAGATCGTGCACCAGCGGCGTGAACGCGAAGTTGTACGCGGGGGGCGGCGAGGAGGTCGACCACTCGAGCGTGCGCCCGTCCCAGGGGTCGCCCGTCAGATCCGCCAGGCGAACACGATCGCGGATGCTGACGTGGATCTGGATGAACAGGGAGGCGATGCCGCAGGCCACCAGGGCGGCACCGAAAGCCGCGAGCAGGAACCAGATCTGCAGCGACGGATCGTCGAAGTGATTGAGACGGCGCGTCACCCCCATCAGGCCGAGCACGTAGAGCGGCATGAAGGCGAAGTAGAAGCCGCTCACCCAGAACCAGAACGTCATGTGGCCCCAGAACACGTCGAGCTTGAACCCGAACGCCTTCGGCCACCAATAGGCGATGCCCGCCATCGAGCCGAAGAACGTGGCCCCGATGATGACGTTGTGGAAATGCGCCACCAGGAACAGGCTGTTGTGCAGCTCGAAATCGGCCGGCGGGATGGCCAGCAGGATGCCCGTCATGCCGCCGATCACGAAGGTGATCATGAAGGCCACGGTCCACATCATGGGCAATTCGAAGCGGATGCGGCCCTTGTACATGGTGAACAGCCAGTTGAAGATCTTGGCTCCGGTCGGGATCGAGATGATCATCGTGGTGATGCTGAAGAACGAGTTGACGCTGGCGCCCGAACCCATGGTGAAGAAGTGGTGCAGCCACACGAGATAGGCCAGAATGGTGATCACCACCGTGGCGTAGACCATGGATGCATAGCCGAACAGGCGCTTGCCGCAGAAGGTCGACGTGACTTCCGAGAACACGCCGAAGACCGGCAGGACCAGGATGTAGACTTCCGGGTGGCCCCAGATCCAGAGCAGGTTGGCGTACAACATCGGGTTGCCGCCGAGGTCGTTCGTGAAGAAATTGGTCCCCACGTAGCGGTCGAGCGTCAGCAGCGCCAGAACGGCCGTCAGGATCGGGAAGGACGCGACGATCAGGACGTTGGTGCAGAGCGACGTCCAGGTGAAGATCGGCAGCTTCATCATGGTCATGCCGGGCGCCCGCATCTTCACGATCGTGGCGATGAGGTTGACGCCCGACAGCAGGGTGCCGATGCCGGCGAGCTGCAGCGACCAGATGTAGTAATCGACGCCGACGCCGGGACTGTAGGCCGATTCCGACAGCGGCGCGAAATTGGTCCACCCGGTGCGGGCGAACTCGCCCACGAACAGCGACAGCATCACGGTCAGCGCACCGCTGACCGTCATCCAGAACGAGAAGTTGTTGAGGAACGGGAAGGCGACATCGCGCGCGCCGATCTGCAGCGGCACGACGAAGTTCATGAGCCCCGTGATGAAGGGCATCGCCATGAAGAAGATCATGATGACGCCGTGAGCCGTGAACACCTGGTCGTAATGGTGAGGCGGCAGGTAGCCCTGGTTGTCGCCGAAGGCGACCGCCTGCTGCGACCGCATCAGTAGCGCGTCCGAGAAGCCCCGCACCAGCATCACGAGTGCCAGCACGATATACATGATGCCGATCTTCTTGTGATCGACGCTCGTGAACCATTCCTTCCACAAGTAACCCCACAGCCGGAAATAGGTCAGTGCCCCCAGCAGGCCCAAGCCGCCGAGCGCCACGGCCGCGAAGGTCACGATCAGGATGGGCTCGTGGTAAGGGATCGCCTCGAGCGTCAGACGCCCGAAGATGAGCCTTTGGAGATCCAGGTTCGAAAACATGTGGGTCTGCTCTTCCGTCTCTGTCGACTGGGTGGTCGACCCGGCTCAATGCGGGTTCAACTGGGCCGGGGCCGGGTTCTGCCGCTTCATCCCCGGGCTGGTCTCCATGCCCGGCATGCTGCCCATGCCGGGCATCTCGCTGCCCTGGCTATCGTCTGGCGCGTCTCTCTTCTGATTGACGTCGGGCGACAGGGGCCGGGGGTTCATGCCCTGGGGCTGAACGTTGGTGTTCGGCGGGCGGCCCGAGGCCGGGAAGGTGGCGCCCGGCGCCTCGTTGCCCTCTTTCAATCGAGCACCGTCGTAGGTCAGGCGATCACGGTTTCCCCCGCTGTCCTTGCCGCCGCCGCCCGCCGCGTCGATGGCCATCATCCGGTCCATGCACATCTTGCCGGGCTCGGTGCACATGTTCAGGATGCGGTCGTAGAGGCCGGGCTCGACACTGCTGTAGTACTGGGGCTTCACGTCCTCGGTCGGCTGTTCGAGGAACCGGAACCGATTCAGGTCGAGCGCCGTCCCCTGGGCCTTCACCTTGGCGATCCAGGCCTCGAATCCGGCGTCGTCGCGGCCGTGGAACGTGAACCGCATATGCGAGAATCCAGCCCCGCTGTACATCCCCGAGAAGCCTTCGTAGTCGCCTACCTTGTTGATCACCGCCCCGAGCTTCGTCTCCATGCCGGCCATGGCGTAGATCTGGCCGGCCAGGGCCGGGATGAAGAAGGTGTTCATGACCGTGCCGGAAGTGAGTTTGAACGCGATCGGCCTGTCGACCGGCGCCGCCAGGTCGTTGACCACGGCGATCCCGTAGTCCGGGTAGAAGAAGAGCCATTTCCAATCGAGCGCCACGACCTCCACGGTGAGCGGCCTAGTGCCGGCGGCAACCGGGCGCGTGGGGTCGATCCGCGCCACGGAGCGGAACGGGTCGAGTGTGTGGGTGCCGATCCAGGACATGGCGCCCAGCGCGACGACGATGAGAAGCGGCGCCGTCCAGATCAGCACTTCGAGCTGCGTCGAATGGTGCCACTCGGGATCGTAGGCAGCCGTCGTGTTGGCGGCGCGATAGCGCCACGCAAAGACCGCCGTGGCGACCATCACGGGGAGGATGATCAGCAGCATCAGGCCGGTCGAGGCGATGATCAGGTTGCGCTGCTGGACCGCGACGTCGCCCGAGGGGCTCATCAGGACCGTGCTGCAGCCGCTCAGCAGGGCGACGAGCGGAAGCAGGACGAGAAGGCGCGGGACTCTCACGGGCATTCGGCCATCTGTTGGTGTGACGTTCCCGATCTAGGGAGCGCGGGGCGATCCGGGGATTGGACGTTTTGTCCATGCCGATCCGTTTGACGTTCGCCGTGGGAGGCCTATTCGTTAAAGACACGAGGGCTCACCGCGCGAGCGGGCAGCCTTCGACCGAACGCAGGGGCGGATGCGACGCTATGGTCACGGGCAATACGGGAGTGGCTTCGTCGGCGGCGCTGGAACGCGACGCGCGGCTGGTGTCGACGGATCACTCCCATGTCTCGCCCGGCGAGATCGCGCTCGGTGTGGTGATCGGGCGCACCTCCGAGGCCTTTGATTTCTTCGTCTTCGGCATCGCCTGCGTGCTGGTGTTTCCGGCGCTCATGTTCCCGTTCGCCGACGCGCTCACCGGGACGCTCTATTCATTCGTGCTGTTCGGGCTGGCCTTCGTGGCCCGGCCGGTCGGGTCCGTCATCTTCCTCGAAATCGACCGACGGCACGGGCGCGGCGTCAAGCTGACCGTGGCGCTGTTCCTGCTCGGTGTGTCGACCGCATCGATCGCGTTCCTGCCCGGCTATGGCGAGTTCGGCTGGGTGTCGATCGCCATGCTGGCGGTCTGCCGGATCGGGCAAGGCATCGCTCTCGGGGGCGCCTGGGACGGCCTGGCGTCGCTGCTGGCGCTGAACGCCCCCCAAGACCGGCGCGGGTGGTATGCCATGATGCCTCAGCTCGGGGCGCCCTTCGGCCTTATCGTGGCGGCTGGCCTTTTCGCCTTCTTCCTGCTCAACCTGTCGGCGGAGGACTTCATCGCCTTCGGCTGGCGCTACCCGTTCTTCGTCGCCTTCACGATCAACGTCGTGGCACTGTTCGCGCGGCTGCGGCTGGTCGCGACCGAAGAGTTCCAGCAACTCCTCGATCGCCGCGACCTCATGCCGGCACCGGTATCGGTGCTGCTGAAGACGCAGGGCTACGACATCGTGATCGGCGCCTTCGTGCCGCTGGCGAGCTTCGCCCTGTTCCACCTGATGACGATCTTTCCGCTGTCCTACGTCGGCCTGTTCACCGACCGGACCCCGGGCGCCTTCCTGCTGCTGGAACTCGTCGGTGGCATCGTTCTCGCCATTACGGTCACGCTGTCGGGCATCGTGGCCGACAGGATCGGGCGCCGCAACCTGCTCGGCCTTTGCGCGGTCGCGATCGCGGTGTTCTCCTTCCTCACCCCCGTGCTGCTCGGAGGAGGCGAGGTGAGGCAGACGGCCTTCATCCTGATCGGCTTTGCCCTGCTGGGCCTGTCGTTCGGGCAGGCGGCGGGCGCCGTCGCATCGAATTTCGCGAGCCATAACCGCTACACGGGTTCCGCCCTGACGTCGGACTTGGCCTGGCTGGTCGGCGCCGGCTTCGCACCCCTGGTGGCGCTGGCCGGATACGAGCGGTTCGGGCTGTGGGCCGTCTGCGCCTACCTGCTGTCGGGGGCGGTGTGCACGCTCGCGGCTCTGGCCGTCAACAAGAGGCTGGAACTCCGAGACCACTGAGGGTGAGCACCATGAAGGCGCCGGCGAGCTTCTGCCTCCTGCTCATGACGGTCTCGTCGTCACTCGCGCACGAGACGTGGGGCAACGGCTTGCCGGTCCCCGAATGGGTCGCCAAGGCTTGCTGCGGGCCGACCGATGCCCATCGTCTGCGGCCCGATCAGGTGCGTCGGGTCGAGGACGGCTACCTCATCGAGGGCTATCCCAGGACCATCCACGACGCCCAGGTTCTCCCGAGCGAGGATGGAGAATACTGGGCGTTCTACTCCAAATACGTGGACGCCGAGGGAGCGACGGGTTTCACCAGCGTCTATTGTTTCTTCGCTCCGACATCGGGATGACCGGGCCTTCGCGGCCCGCGACCTGGTCGTCCCGCGCGGCTTGGCTTGCGCCGGGCGGGCCGCCACGATAGTTCCGGCCTGTTCCTTGCGAGGGTCCTCGCCCGCGCCCTCACGCCCCGAAGCCCGTCTCCATGCAGCAACCCCCGAAGCAGATCCGCCGCGTCGTCCTCGCCTATTCCGGTGGGCTCGACACCTCCATCATCCTGAAGTGGTTGCAGACGACCTACGGATGCGAGGTCGTGACGTTCACGGCCGACCTCGGCCAGGGCGAGGAGCTGGAGCCGGCGCGGCAGAAGGCGATCCTGCTCGGCATCAAGCCGGAACACATCTTCATCGAGGACCTGCGCGACGAGTTCGTGCGCGACTACGTCTTCCCCATGTTCCGGGCCAACGCCCAATATGAGGGACTCTACCTGCTCGGAACCTCGATCGCGCGCCCGCTCATCGCCAAGAAGCAGATCGAGATCGCCCGGAAGGTGGGGGCCGACGCCGTGGCACACGGCGCCACCGGCAAGGGCAACGACCAGGTGCGGTTCGAACTCGGCTATTACGCACTGGAGCCCGACATCACCGTGATCGCGCCCTGGCGCGAATGGGACCTCACCTCCCGCACGGCGCTCCTCGAGTTCGCCGAGCAGAACCAGATCCCTATCGCCAAGGACAAGCGCGGGGAAGCGCCTTTTTCGGTCGACGCCAACCTCCTGCACGTGTCGTCCGAAGGCAAGGTCCTGGAGGACCCGGCCGCCGAAGTGCCCGAATACGTCTTCTCCCGCACGGTCAGCCCCGAGGACGCGCCTGACAAGCCCACGACGATCGAGATCGGCTTCGAGCGTGGCGATCCCGTATCGGTCGACGGCGAGAAGCTCGGGCCTGCGGCGCTGCTGGCCAGGCTGAACGGGCTCGGCCGCGACAACGGGATCGGCCGGCTCGACCTCGTCGAGAACCGCTTCGTCGGCATGAAGTCGCGCGGCATGTATGAGACGCCGGGCGGCACCATCCTCTATTTCGCCCATCGCGGCATCGAGCAGCTCACCCTCGACCGGGGCGCGGCCCATCTCAAGGACGAGCTGATGCCGCGCTATGCCGAGATGATCTACAACGGCTTCTGGTTCTCGCCCGAGCGCGAACTGCTCCAGGGCCTGATCGACAAGAGCCAGGAGTTCGTCACCGGCACCGTGCGGATGAAGCTCTACAAGGGTAGCGCCTCGGTGGTGGGTCGCTCCAGCCCCTATTCGCTGTACGACCACGACCTCGTCACCTTCGAGGAAGGTGCGGTGGCCTACGATCACCGCGATGCTGCGGGCTTCATAAAGCTCAACGCCCTGCGGCTGCGGACGCTCGCCAAGCGCAACCGCCGCGGCGCGTCGTAACCCCGACCCAGGATCGCCGCACTGCTGCAGCGCGACAGGCGGCATCGGGCGCCAAGCGTGCTATGGACGTTGCATGTCGGGCGCCGAGCGGCTCGTCAGCGGGTCTCGCGGGACAGCATGCCGATCGCCAAAACGCCGACACCCTGGCCCGCCGCCCTGAGATCCCGCAACATCCGCCTGTGGTCCGGCATCGTGCTCGGGTTCTACCTGCTGGATCACTTTCTCAATGTGGCGCTCGGCCTGGTGTCGGTCGACGCCATGGAGCGGGCCGCGCCGGTGCTGAGCGCGCCGTGGCGCAACCCCGTCGGGACGGCCCTGCTGCTCGGCGCGCTGCTGGCGCATTTCGGCTTGACACTGCGGGCGCTGCACCGGCGCCGCACCCTGGCCATGTCGGCCCGTGAGGCCGCGCAACTGGCGCTCGGCCTGCTGCTGCCCTTTCTGCTCGTGTCGCACGTGGTCAGCACGCGGATCGAGCCCGCCCTGACCGGAACCGTCGCGAGATATGGCGACGTGGTTCGCGCCCTCTGGGTGACGGTTCCGTCGAACGGCATCCAGCAGGTCCTGGCTCTGCTTGTCGGCTGGACGCACGGCTGTTTCGGCCTGTGGTTCTGGCTGCGCAGCAAGCGCTGGTTTCCGGCCTGGACCTGGCTGCTTTACGGCGCCGCTCTGCTGGTGCCCGTCCTGGCGCTCCTCGGCTTCGCCGAAGCCGGGCGCGAGATCGTGGCCTTCGCCGACGTGGCCGCACTCGTGCCCCATCCGCCGCGCGGATCGGTGTCGCCGGACGACATCAAAGCCGCGCTCTATGCGGCTTTCGCGCTCGCCATCGCGGGCGTCATGGCGGCCCGAGCCTTCCGCTGGTGGAAAGGGCGGCACCAGCGCATCCGGGTCGGCTATCCCGACGGGCGCAGCATTTCGGTTCCCCGCGGATTCAGCGTGCTCGAAGCCAGCCGGGTCGCCCAGATCCCGCACGTATCGCTCTGCGGCGGCAGCGGTCGATGCTCCACCTGCCGGATCCGCGTGATCGAGGGCTTCCACCTCCTGCCACCGCCCCACGCCCAGGAGCGCGGCACGCTGGCGCGCTCCCGGGCGGCGCCCGACATGCGCCTCGCCTGCCAGCTGCGCCCGACGCACGACCTCGTCGTGGTCCCGGTGTTTTCGATGTCGAAGCCCCGCGCCGCCGGCCTGCCGGTGCGGCCCATGAGCTCGGCAAGCCACGAACGAGAACTCGCGGTGCTGTTCTGCGATCTCCGCGGCTTCACGCGACGCGCCGAGCAATGGCTGCCCTTCGACACCGTGTTCCTGCTCAACCGCTACTTCGAGATCGTGGGCGAGGCCGTCGACGGCGCGGGCGGCTACCTCGACAAGTTCATCGGCGATGGGGCGCTGGCGCTGTTCGGCCTCGGCGCCCCGCCCGAAACGGCCTGTCGTCAGGCCCTGGCCGCGGCCGTGAGCATCGCGCGAGGCCTCGACGCCATGAACGCTCAATATGCGGCCGAGCTGAACGGGCCGCTGCGGATCGCCATCGGGCTCCACACGGGACCCGCAATCGTGGGCGATATGGGCTACGGCAACGCGGTGGGCCTCACGGCGGTGGGCGACGGCATCAACGTGGCGAGCCGCCTCGAAAATGAGGCCAAGGAGCGCGATGTTTCGGCCGTCATCTCGATCGCCGTCATGCGCCGGGCAGGGTTCGACGCCCGGGCTTACGCGACCCACAGCATCCAGATCCGGGGCCGCGTGGCGCCCGTCGACGCGGTGCTGGTGCAAGACCTCGCACGCCTCCTGGATGGAACCCCGGTCCCGTCGGCGGGTGACCTCCAGGAGCGGGCAGCCGCGGGTGAGGAATGCGCCCGGTGAGCCGGCGGCGACCCGCGCCGGCCCTGCCGGTCCATCCCCGGTGATTGACGCCCATCGATCGGCGGAGCACAGGGAAGCCGTCCGCGGCGGCCCGGCGTCGAGGAGGCGATGCGGAACCGGAACTCCTGAGGCACGATGAGCGCCGGCAATCCTTTCGATGCGTCACTGCCGCGCCCGCGTTCCGATACCGTTCTTCACGCCGCGATGCCGAGCCCGGTCCCGGCGCAATGGGGTCTTCCGGCCGAGGCATCGTCCGCGGCACGAATGATGGCGCTTCTCGCCGGAGCGCTGCTCGGCTTCGTGCTTCCGGTCCTGATGGTGGTGGCCAACAAGTCCGCGCCCGCCAGCTTGGGCGCTGCGGCGCTCCTGGCCAATGCGGCGGCGCTCCTCGGCGGCCGCGGTCGCGCTCTCGCCGGCCGCTACCGCGCGCTGCTCCTATCTCCCATGACCGCCATAGCGGGCGGGGTCGTGCTGCTGGCGGTCGCGAGCCTCGCCTGGACGGTTGACCGCGGCCTGACGGTACGCGGCCTCGTCGAGGGCCTGCCTGAACTCGTCTTTGCACTCGGGACCGCGGCGGCATGGCGGCTCGTGGCCGACAGGCGGGATGCCCGCTGGCTCACGGCCGGGATCCTGGTGGCGGGCCTGCTCATGCTGTTCGAACACGTCGGCGGCATGCCGATCCACGCCCTCTTCAGGGCCCGCGGGGAAGCCTGGGATCTCAAGCGCAGCGCCGTCCCGCCGCTCCTCCTCCTCTGGCCCGCCATCGCGATGTGCTGGGCGCGGCGGCGCCGGCGGATGGCGGCGGCCCTGCTGGCCGCGGTGCTGATCGGCATCGCGGCGTCGCATTCGGGTGCGCCCGCCGCGGCCCTGGTGTGCGGCCTCCTGCTGTTTGGCATCGCGCTCGCGGCCCCCCGGCTGAGTTTGGGCCTGATGGCGGCAGGGCTCGCGTTACTCATCGTCACAGCGCCCTGGACCGGGTCGACCCTGTCCCGCGTGCTGCCCGCGGAGGCCGCCGAGACCCTGCGCGAGGAGCATGCCGAGCACAGGCTGACGATCTGGAACGCCTTCGAGAAGCGCGGTTTCGACCGCCCCTTGCTGGGTCATGGTTTCGACGCGAGTTTCAAGGTGGCCGAGGCCCCTCGCCCCGGCGGTGCCCCGATGCCGGCCGACAGCGCCAGGATCGTCGGCTTCCACCCGCATGACATTCTGCTGCAGTTCTGGGTCGAGTTCGGGGTGCTGGGGCTCGCGGCGGCCGCCGTCGTGTGCTGTTTCGTCTTGGGCCGGCTCGCCCCGTTGCGCGGTGCTTCGCTCGCGGCCCGGCTCGGGCTCTTCGTGGCGGTGATCGGCGTCGGGCTCGTCGGGCTCAGCGCCTGGCAGCCATGGTGGCTCGCCAGCATCGCGGCCGCCCTGCTATGGTTCGATTTCGCGGAACGGCGGCCGGCCGAATAGTCAGGCGCGAGCGACCCTGCGAGGGAGTGGCCGGGATCACCGGGCAGGACTGGCGGCGACGCTCCACGCCCGCTCGTCGTCGAGACACCGATCGATGGACCGTTCTCCAAATCCTCACCTGAAATTTCGCACAATCGCGGGCACCTCGCTGCATCATTTGCAGGGAGGAGGAAGATCAGCAAAAGAAGTCGGGACGGCGCTCATCGAAGAGCGTAGGGTGGAACCTTCATTGGCAACCGCAACGGGCAGCCAATCGCTGCGTGACGGACCATGCTCCCGCCAGGAGAGGACCGCCTCGATGTTGACCTCAGCACCGGACCTACACCCGCTCGTCCGTAAGCTGGAGAGCATCGTCGACCTGACCGAAGACGAGCGACAGGCCCTCCTGCAAACGCCGGTGATGGTGCGAGACCTCAAGGCGGACCAGGACATCGTCCGGGACGGGGATCGGCCATTCCATTGCTGCGTGATCCTCGAGGGCTTCGCCTTCCGTTACAAGCTCATCGAGGGCGGGAAGCGGCAGATCCTGTCGTTCCACATCCCGGGCGACGTTCCTGACCTGCAAAGCCTTCACCTGGCGATCATGGACCATAATCTGGCGACGCTCGCCCCGAGCAGGATCGGGTTGATCACGCACGAGGCCGTTCGGAGGCTCATCAGGATGCAACCACGCATCGGGGAGGTCTTGTGGCGCGATACGCTCATCGACGCGGCGGTGTTTCGTGAATGGATGGTCAACATCGGCCAGCGCGAGGCCTACCCGCGCCTGGCACACCTGTTTTGCGAGCTGTTCGTTCGGCTCAAGGCGGTGGGACTGACGGACCGCCATAGCTACAAGCTACCGCTGACACAGACCGAACTCGGCGATGCGCTCGGGATTTCGACCGTTCATGTGAACCGGACCCTGCAGCAACTCAGAGGCGACGGCCTCATCACCACGAGCGACCGCGGGATCACGATCGAGGACTGGGGCGGCCTCGAAAACGCCGGGCAGTTCGACCCCACCTACCTTCATCTCCGCGAGATGGCGGCTTAGGGCTCGTGCTCCGTCACTGAAAAACGAAGCGTCATGACGACCCGTCCGCTGTCGTCCCTGACTTTCATGGTCCACTCTCCGCCCTGGAACCTGCCGTCGAGATCGTCCAGGATCTGCCCAGCCATCCTGATGGCTTCGCTGCGCATGGCGTGGCGATCCGGCAACTCGGTCCCTTCCGTATCTGGCAGGCTCGTCCCATCGTGGACGTCGAAGAAGTAGCGCGGCATTGTCGTGAAACCCGGACCCATCTGACGCGGTTCGCAAAAACTTTCGAGTCGTTACCTTCGAACGGACCCACTACCCGCGATCTCCGTCTCAGCCGCGGGCACGCCAGGCTCCGGCTTTGCTCAGCCTTGCTGGCTCAACGGTGTCGATCTGACGCTGCCAATCGAGTTTGGCTTCACGCGTTGCCCTCGGTTTCGATAGCGCCAAGCCCGCAGAGCTCCAGGAACAGACGCGCTTCGTCATGCCGGCGCCCTTCGGTTTCGAGGAGGCTGGTTCTATCGTCGATCATGATGGCAGTTCTGGCATACCGATCCCGGTCGGCCGGGACGATCATCATCCAATCCTTGCCTTCGCACTCGCACAGCGTTTGCGCGATGGCCACGATCTTGCGGCAATTCACGAAGCCGAACTCGCAACGCGACGTCGTGCAGAAAAGCACATGAACGAGTAGAACCCGTTCAGGTCCACCGCCCAGGCAGCGCTGAGCTGCTGCAAGTTGGGGGTGTCCGCACCGGACGAGCTTCCTGTCCCGCTGAACATCCATTCCGCTGAAAACAGGAAATCCGGAATGGACCGGTCGCTCGGTACGGCGCAGCATAGATCCGCTTCATGCTTTTGCCGGAAGACGTTCCCGAGACGATGGTCACCGCGAGCCGTGGAATTCGTCCCATCGCCTTGTTCGATACGGCGGGCGCCCCCAGGGGAAAGACTGGCTTCGTGAGTCATCGCAACTCCACCTCGGGCCGATACGGCTCGACCGATAGGCAGGGGTGCGGCGAAGCACACCATGCATTGGACCGGCGGATCCCCGAGCTACCGTTCCAATAAATACGGCTTGGCGGGCGGAGAAAATTACTTGGGTTAGCGAAAACGCGTTTTTTTCAGAATAGATTCCCGAGATAGAAACAAACGAACGGGCCCGCTCGGCAGGCGAGCATCTTTGCCCAAACCCGATATGTTCCGAGACGAGGAGGAAGCAATGAGCAATTCATTCCCGAAGCCGCCCTTTCCCGACCAGAAGCAAGCGATGCCGGGATCGAGCGCCGCGATGGATCCGCAGCCCGACTACGGCGAGAATAGCTATCGGGGTTCCGGACGGCTCGAGGGCAAGAAGGCGGTCATCACGGGAGCGGATAGCGGCATCGGCCGCGCTGTCGCCTTGGCATTCGCGCGCGAGGGCGCCGACGTGCTGGTCAGCTACTACGACGAGCACGAGGACGCTGCGGAGACGCAGCGGCTGATCGAAGCCGCCGGTCGCCAGGCCGTGCTCGTCCCGGGGGACATCGAGGAATCGGCGCATTGCCGCGCCATCATCCAGAAGGCGGTCGAAGCCTTTGGCCGCGTCGACATCCTGGTCAACAACGCCGCCCATCAGGCCACCTTTTCGGATCTCGAGGACATTCCGGATGAGGAGTGGGACGTCACCTTCCGCATCAACATCCATTCCATGTTCTACCTGACCAAGGCCGCGGTGCCCCACATGCGCGAGGGCAGCGCGATCATCAACACGACGTCTGTCAACGCCGATACGCCGTCCCCGCAGTTGCTCGCCTATGCGACCACCAAAGGCGCGATCCAGAACTTCACCGGGGGCCTCGCGCAGCTTCTGGCCGAGAAGGGGATACGGGTGAATTGCGTGGCGCCGGGCCCCGTTTGGACGCCCTTGATCCCCTCGACCATGCCGGCCGAGAAGGTCAAGACCTTCGGTTCCCAAGTCCCGATGAAGCGCCCCGGCCAGCCTCGGGAACTGGCCCCCGTCTACGTCATGCTGGCCTCGGAGGAGGCGAGCTACGTTTCAGGCGCGACGGTCGCGGTCACGGGCGGCAAGCCGATTATCTGACCGCACCGCTCGGGGCCGGCTCGAAGCGGCCCCACCGAAACCATGCGAGATCGAAGCGGGACGGACGAACGGCACGACGGCAAAGGGCGGCAAAACGGCCGGGGCGACGGTGCTGGAGGCGCGCCGAAGAAGCAGCGTCAAGAACAGGCCAATAAGGGCGTCGAAAATCACCACCAAAACCGTGGCCCCGGCCGACGAGGGTCAATGCGCAACATCATCGACAAAGCTAAGAACTGGTTTCGGGGCGCTCGCTCCGGCAAGACCGCGCTCCGAATGAATGCCGAGAAGGCCCTTCAGATGAAGCGCGATGCAGGCGTCCAGACCCATGTCCCGAATCATCAGACGCCTCACGATGGAGGAGTGAAGGGCCGCAGGTCGGATACAGCGACACCGCGCTCGGCAAACAGGCAACCTACGCGTCTAACCTCAAACGCAGCCATAACGCCCGCACCGGAGACGGCTGAGGGTCGAGGGGCGATGGTCCGAACCCGGGTCCTCCTCGGGTTCGGATATCCCGGATCGCGCTCGACCGTCGCGGTCGTCTCGCCGAGGTTGCTGTCCTCCCAACCGACGACTGGCGGCCCTGACACCTACTCGGGGTGATCTGGACCGGCATCGTTTCGAGCGGGCCAGGAACTCGCGGCGGGTTCGCGTTCCAGCTCGCCCGGGCACCGGTGAGGTCTAGGGCGTGTTGACATTCCCGCTTCTTTTTCGCGTTAGACGATTCGATTGGCGTTGATCAACCTGAGGTGGTTTTTCCGGTCATTTTCGGTGGGAGGGATTCCCCGACGTGCAACAACCTGAT